>Ga0105245_10000101_pt1 | contig 83242 bp, 77 predicted proteins | sample KBSM54metaG_FD_81523 | JGI IMG/M metagenome (GOLD analysis project Ga0105245, IMG submission 81523) | Miscanthus rhizosphere microbial communities from Kellogg Biological Station, Michigan, USA - KBS M5-4 metaG | ecosystem: Host-associated > Plants > Roots > Rhizosphere > Soil | place... | reverse complement strand
GCCCGAGGCTCGGCGCTCGAATGTGCGGCGGTTCTCGATGCCGCCTCGGCGATCGGAATCGCAGCGCACGAGATGGCGGATTCCGAAGCACTCCTCGTTCGGATCGTGTCGATGCTGACGAAGATGATCGGCTAGCCGCTTACGCTTACGTCTACGTTTACGCTTACGAGCCTACGGTTTCCCGGCGGCCATCAGGTCGCCGAGGATCCGCCACGTCATCCCCCAGATCGTGTAGCCCTCGTAGCTCCAGCTCGGGAACACGCGGTCGGTCCCGGGGTACGTGAACGTGCTGTCGTACGTGCCCGCGGCCGCGAGCTCGAGCGGCAGCCAGAACGCCGATCGTGCTTCGGGCCCGACGACGGTCGGCAGCTCCTCGGGTGTGACGAACGCGAACGGCGTGACCTCGATGCCCATCGGACCGGCCGACAGCGGCTGGATCACGGGGAGCGGGCCGATCAACCGCGTCTTGCGCAGATCGAGGCCGAGCTCTTCCTCGGTCTCGCGGATCGCGGTCGCGAGGAGGTCGCCATCGGTCTTGTGAAAGCCGCCGCCGGGCAGCGAGATATGACCCGACCACGGATCGCCCTCGCGATCGACGCGCTTCATCAACAGCACGCGCGGACCGGTCGGCGCATCGTGAACGAGCGCGGCCACCGCGGCGCGCTTGCGGCCATCCTCGGGCGGGCGCACATCGCGAGCCGGCAGGCGTGCGATCAAGCGCTCGGCATACGGCGACATCCCCACCTGTATAGCTCAGGCTTCCTCGGAGAACATCCGCGGCGCGACCGCACCTGCGCCTACCGCTTCGACCAGGCGCTCGAGCGAGCGGACCAGCTCCTTGCGCGGCTTATCGGGCATCGCCGCGACGGTCGCGATGATCCGCGCCTGGAGTGGCTGCGGCACCTTCGCGACGATCCGCTGGCCGGCGGGCGTGAGGCCGAGCTCGGCGCGGCGACGATCGATCGCGCTGGTCGAGCGCTTGACCAGCTTCTTCGCGACGAGCTTCGCGACCACGGTCGACACCGAGCTCTGATCGGTCAGCGTGCGCCGGGCGAGCTCGGCGAGCGACGCCGCGGGAGCGGAGGCGAGCGAGTGAAGGACGAACAGCTGGGCCGAGCTGAGCGCGTAACCACCAGCGCTCGCGTCGCGATCGGCGATCCGGATCATCCGCACGAGCCGGCGCAGCGAGGTCATGACCTCGGCGGCATCCGAATCGTGGGCTCCCACGGTTCGGAGCTATAGCACGGTCGAAACGTGCACGTGTTCGTGCACGTGCTCGTGCTCGTCGACGAACGAGCGTCCGGCTCCAGGAGCTCCGCTGTTCGCGCTCCACGAGTGAACCCTCCGGAATGCCGGGATCGGAGAATCAAAGCTCGGCGTTCGGCACTTTGTCAGATTCGATTCGAGCGAACTTGCGTGGGGCATTCGAGCACGAGCACGAGATCATTTCAGAGCACGACGGGCGCGAAGCCCTTGCCGGGGCGTGCGAACAGGAAGCCCTGCAAGAGGTCGATGCCGGCATCCGTGCAGGCGGTCCGCTCGGCCTCGGTCTCGACACCCTCGGCGACGACCCGGCTACCGAGCTCGCGGCACAGGCCGGCGATCGCGGACACGATCCGGCGCTTCTTGGGTTGGCGATCGAGGTCGCGGATCAGCGACATGTCGAGCTTCACGATCTCGGGCTCGAGCGTCGCGAGCGCGCCGAGCGCGGCGTAACCGGCGCCGAGGTCGTCGACCGCGATCCGATAGCCGAGCCGCCGCAGCATCGCGACGCGGGCAGAGCCGACCGATGGATCGATACTCGTGCGTTCGGTGATCTCGAGGACAACCCGCTTCGCGTGCTGCGCGAGCGGGCTCGATACGGCGTAGAGCTCCTCGTCGGTGAGCTCGAGGCCGTGGACGTTGACGAACAGGAGCGCGTTGCTCGGCGCGGTCGCGATCGCCGTCGCGACCGCGTTGCGCACGGTGCGACCGATCTGCTGGATCCGATCGAGGCGTTCGCCGGTCGCGATGAAGATATCGGGGCGGCGCAGCGATTCTTCCTCGGTGCGAAGCAGTGCTTCGTACGCGAACACCGAGCGCGTCGACATGTCGACGATCGGCTGGAACGCCATCCACGATTGCTGGATCGCGTTGCCGAATCGATCCTCGAGCGCGGCGCGATCGGGAATCGTCTCGCCGTAGAGCTCGCGCGCGTAGGACTCGGCGCGGCGGCGAGCGCGCTGGACGCCGTGAACGCGAGCTGCGCGCGCGACGGCAGCCGCCAACACTTCGTGATCGAACGGCTTGGTGATGTACGAGATCGCACCTTGATCGAGCGCGCGAACCGCGCCGTGCAGCGACGGATCACCGGTCATCAGCAGCACGGGCAGGTCGCCGTCGCGCTGGCGGAGCTCGCGGACGAGCCCGAAGCCATCGAGCTCCGGCATGTTGACGTCGGAGAGCACGCAGTCGAACGGCGCCTTCGCTGCCTCGACCTCTGCGATCGCGGCACGGCCATGGTCGGCGAGCACGACGGTCCAGCCTTCGCTGTTCAACACGCGTGCGCATACGCGGCGGATCGCGACGTCGTCGTCGACGACGAGGACGCGCCCGAGGTGGACCTTCCTCTTCGCGCTGTTATCCGCGGGAACCGTCATCCCGCCGCCGCCCAAGCTCATCGCTACCGCCCAGCGCCGTGCTTCGATGCGAGCACGATCTCGAGGGCAGAGCGCAGCTTCGCTTCGTCCCACGGCTTCAAGAAGTAACGGTGCACCGAGCCTTCGTTGACCGCGCGCGCCGCGACATCGAGATCGCGGTTCGCAGTAACCAAGAAGCGAACGGTGTCGGGATAGATCAGCTTGACGTGCGCGAGCAGATCGAGCCCGTCGCTGTCGGTGCCCATCGAGAAGTCCGAAACGATCGCTTCGAACTTACGCGTCTTGAGGGCGTCGAGTGCCTCGCGCGGCGAGCCGACTTCCGAGACTTCATGACCGCGCAACGTTCGCCGCATGGCCGAGCGAATGTCTGGGTCGTCATCGCAAATCAAGATCGCAGCCACGAGATCACACTACCCTTTCTACACACGGCCTGGGAGGCGGAGTACGAAACTCGGACCGTCGGCTCTTGCCACGTACTCGATCCTTCCACCATGTGCTTCGGCCACGAGGCGGCAGAAGTAGAGGCCCATTCCGCGCTTCCCGCCTTTCCCCTGGACGTACTTCCCGAACAGCGTGCCGCGGATGTTTTCGGGGATCTGAGGTCCCGTGTTCGCAACGAAGATTTCGACCGCGCCTTCCGCAGGCTCGGGCCAGGGCTGCGCACCCAGCCGGATCACGCCGTCGGCGCCGCAGTAACGCGCGGCGTTGCCGAACAAGTTGTGGAGCACGCGCTCGACCAACCCGGCGTCGAACCGGCCTTCGAGCCCGGGAGGACACAGGTTTTCGAACCTGACGCCGCGCGCGATCGAGGCGGAATGTACGTCGATCACCGACTGCAGGAGCTCGCGCACGTTGACGATGGCGACGGTCGGCTTGACCGCGGCGTCCTCGAATCTCGCGATATCGACGAAGTTCGCGACGAGGCCCGACATTCGCCGCACGGAGCGCAGCGTCGCTGCGATCGCGTCGGTGACCTCGGCGTCCGCTTTTACGACATCGACCAGATAGGCCAAGTTGTTGAGGCTGACCGCGAGGCCATTGTTAAGATCATGAGCGAGCAGCGCGCTCGCCTCCTGGCCATAGACGAGGCGGCGCTCGGCGGCCTCCTTCTCGAGCCGGACGTGGACGAACGCCTGCTGGGTGCGCACCGCGGCGGCCACGCGCCTGCGCAATTCGCTCATCGGTACGGGCTTGACGACGTAGTCGTCGGCGCCGGCTTCGAAGGCGTTCGCGCGACGCTGCTCGTCGTCGTGACCGGTCAGCACCATCACGTGGATCGCGCTCCCGTGCTGGCGCTTGAGCTCGGCGATCACGGCGAGGCCGCCGATGTTCGGCATCTCGAGATCGACGATCGCGACATCCGGAGGGGTCGACGCGGCTTGCGCGAACGCGCTCTCTGCGTCGTTCGCAGTGACGACCTGGAAGCCGGCCGTCGCGAGACCGCCAGCCATCTGCCGACAGATCGCTACATCGTCATCGACAACGAGTAGGCGCACCGAGCTCGGCGCCATCGTTGGTTCGGTTACGCCCGCCGCCTCCAAAGACATTGGGGCGATGATAATATCAAGTCAGGGGAATGGTGAGCACCGAAGCCCGCGGACTCGATCCGAAACGCCTCGCCGACGTCGTCCTCGCCGCAGCCGTCCGATCGCAGTCGGAAACGGTCTATCTCGAGCCAGCGGGCGAGGACTCGTACACGTTCTCGTTCGAGCGGGGTGGCCAGACGATCACGACCGTGCAGGTCGAGTCGCTATCCGGAGCAGCGACGGTGGCGCGTCTCGCGTACATCGCGAACCTCGACCTCGCCGCGACGAGCGCGACGAGCGCCGTCACGAAGGTCCGATCCGGCGACCGCGAGGCGGACGTCGTCATCACGCTGCGCCCGACGAGAGGGTTGCGTGCCGAGATCGTGGTCATGCCGCAGCGCGGTGTGCGCGCACGCACCGCTCCGCCGGCTGCCGTGGGTGGCATCGGCGACGTGATCGGCAATTACCGGATCGTCCAACCGCTCGGCGAAGGCGGCATGGGCACCGTCTATCGAGTCGACCACGTCGCGCTCGGCCGGTCGTACGCGCTCAAGGTCCTGCGCTCGCGTGTGTTCGAGAAAGACCCGACCGCGGGCCAGCGGTTCTTGCGCGAAGCGCGCGCCGCGGCACGCGTCCGCCACCCGAACATCGGCGACGTGTTCGATTTCGGCCACCTCGCCGACGGCCGGCCGTACTTCGTGATGGAGCTCCTCGAGGGCGAGAGCCTCGCGGATCGGGTCGCGCGCGAAGCGCTGCAGCCGGCGGATGTCGTGACGATCGCGCGCCAGCTAGCCGCGGCGCTCGCGACGGTGCACGACCACGGCGTCGTCCACGCCGACGTTACCCCGTCGAACGCGCTGATCGTCAGCGACGAGCCGCTCCACGTGAAGCTGATCGACTTCGGCCTCGCGGCGATCGCCGGCGAAGCGTTCAACGAAGAGGAGAGCGACTTCGTCCTCGGCACGCCGAGCTACATCTCGCCCGAGCAGCTGCGCGGTTTGCCCGCCACGGATCGCTCGGATCAATACGGCCTCGGCGCCGTGCTGTACGAGCTGGTCACGGGCCGGCCGCCGTACATCCACAAGGATCTGCGCGAGCTGTGCATGATGCACATCCAGGCACCGATTCCCCCGGTCGAGAGCCCGCACGGGCCGTTGCCCGCGAAGCTCGCCGACGTGATCACGACGTGCCTGCAGAAGTCCCCGCAACAGCGCTTCCCCGGGATGCGCGCGATGCTCGCCGCACTCGACGAGATCGATCGTGTCGCGCACCAGCGCGGCTGGAGAAAGTGGCTCGGATGAAATCCCTCGTGGTCTGTGTCGACGATGACGAGCAGATGCTGATGAGCGTCTCGCGCTCGCTGCGCCGCGAGCCATCGCTCGAGGTCCGGACCACGCTCGACCCGGAGCAGGTCCTCGAATGGATCGCGAAGGAAGAGGTCGCGGTGCTCGTCTCCGATTACGAGATGCCGTTGATGACCGGCGCGCAGCTCGCGGGCAAAGCGCGACGGCTCCGGCCCGAGACGATCCGGATCCTGTTGACCGGTATGCGCTCGCTCGAGACCGCGATCGACGGTATCCACCAGGGCGAGATCTTCCGGTTCATCAACAAGCCATTCCAGGACAAGGTCCTCCATCAGGCCGTCCTCGACGGCGTCCAGCGCCACGAGGAGCTGATGGCGCTGACCGGCGACCGCGAGCGCCGCGAGCGCCGCGATGCGCTGCGGGTCGAGCTCGAGACCGAATACCCGGGCATCTCTCATGTCGTTCGCCAGAACGATGCCGTGATCGTCTCCCCGGATCCGTGGAACGATGCGATGGACCTCGGTCTCGTCGGTCTCGACCGAAAGCTGGAGCAATCGTGACAGAGCATCTCGACGAGTCAGGCGGACCTTGCAAGCGGCACCCGCCACCATCTGCCGCGAACCTCATGGCGATGGCGCTGCTCGGCTCGCGGATGCCGAGCTTTCATCACGACGTCGCGTCGAAGCTGCAGAGTCTGATGATGGCCGTCGACGAGCTGACCGAGCTCGCCGAGACGATCGAGACGCGCGCGGCCGCGACCGCCGCGACGACCGCGCTCAAGGATCTGACGACGCTGTTCTCGACGAACCGCGCCCTCGGCAAGGCGCCGCAGCGCCGCCCGACGCCGGCGGCCGAGGTGTTCGCGCGCGCCGCGGAGCGCAGCTCGGTGAAGACCTCCGGCGAGCTCGCGACGTGCAACGTCGATATCGCGCTGCCGTCGATCATCCATGCGTGCGCGGTGATCCTCGATCTCGCCGCAGGTCCGCTCGCGCACGGTCGCACCGTCGAGCTGACGGGCAAGACGAACGGTCACGTGCTCGAGGTGATCGTCACGGGACCGCCGAACACGCCGCTGCCGCCGAATGCCGGCGACGTGCTCGCACTCGCCTCGTTCGCGCTCGTGCGCGAAGGTGGCGAGCTGCGCTGCGGTGCCGATCGCTACACGATCAAGTTGCCGCTCACGCCGTAGGCTTCGCAGATCAACGCGTCGAGCTCGCGATCGCGTGCCGGCGTGGGCGATGACAGCTGGAGCTGTGCGAGCTCGCAGATCCGTGCGCGCAACCCGGCTGCAGGCCGCGCGAGCGGGAGCTTCGCGACGTACTCGCGCTTCGGCCGCACCGCACCGTTCAGCGCCGGCGGAAACCGGCGGCGCGCATACCAGCCGTAGAGCTTCGAGTTGAGGACCGCGAGCAGGAAGCGATCGCCGGTGCCGAGGATCCACACCGTCGTGTCGGGGACGAGGCCGGTGGTGTCGAGTGCGCACGCGGGTGCGGTCTGGATGTCCTGGTAGAACAGGCGCGCCTCCGTCGACTTCGCGAGCGCACCGATCGGATCTTGCAGCTCGTACCACTTGTACGTGCCCGGTTTGCGTCCGGTGCCGGGCTCGAGATCCGTGCGAAGTGGCGCGAGGTGGCGTTCGATCGCAGGCGGCAACGCGATGCCGCGATCGCACATCAGGAGAAACCGATCGTCGTGCGCGGCGCGCCAGCGGCGCAGATCGCGGCCCTTGACGAACGGCCGGATCAGCGGCGCGCAGCCGGGATCGTCGTCGAGAATCCGCGCGCGCGTCGCGCCGGCGATCACGAACGCGCGATTACAGCCGGTGACGACGCCGCGACTCGGGACGAGCGCTTCTCCGAGCGTCGGCAGCGTGGCCCAGCGCGCGAGGATCTGCGCGTCCGCGTGATCGTCGGTGTGCCACGGTTCCGCGCCTTCGCTGCGCGCGTGATCCGCGCCGCGCTCGCCGTAGACGATGCACGGGAACGCGTCGTGGTCGGGGAACGCGCCGGGCGCCTCGACGATCGCCTCGACGCTGCGCTCTCGGGCGAGCCATGCACGCAACGGCCGCGCGTACGCCGCGGTCAGCCACTTCGCGGGGACGATCACGCCGAAGCGGCCGCCTTCGCGCGCGAGCCGATGCGCGAGCTCGAGGAAGTAGACGTAGAGATCCGCGACGCCGTCGTAGCTCGCGTAGCCGCGCAGCGCCTGCTTCGTCGCCGGCGAGAGCTTCTCCTGGCGGATGTACGGCGGGTTGCCGACGACCGCGTCGAAGCGATCCCATTCGAGCGCGAGCGAATCGCCGATCCGGAGATGCGGCACCGGGCCGCCCGCGAACGCTTCGACGGCCGCACGCGCCGTCGCGACCGCCGCGGGATCGATATCCGCGCCGCACACGCAGTGTTGCGCGACGAGGCGTTTCGCATCGCGACCGCCGTGCGCTGCCGCGAGATAGCGCACGATCTCGACGAGGAACGCGCCTTCCCCGATCGCGAAGTCGCACACGCGCAGCGCGAGGATCTCGTCACCCGCCTTGCCGGCGACGAGCGGGGCGAGCGTGCGCTCGACGATCTGCGCGGCCACGTCTCGTGGCGTGTAGACCACGCCGAGCTTTGCGACCGCCATCGCCTAGACACTAACGTATGCTCGCGCGCGATGCGCATCTTCGACTCCGCGCCGCTGCCGCTGACCGCCCTCGGCCTCACCGTCCTCGCGACGTGCTGTCCCGCCGAACCCGCGAAGCCGACGACCGTCCAACCGGTCGCGGCGGCGAGCCCCTCGTCGCCGCCGACCCTGCCGCCACCGCCGCCTGCCGGACCTCCGGTCGCGCGCACCGTCGACGTCGTCGATCACCAGTTCGGCCTCGACGTCCCCGATCCGTATCGCTGGATGGAAGGCATCGGCAACGCCGAGTACACGACCTGGCTCGCCGCGCAGGGCGCGTGGGCAAAGAAGGAGCTCGCCGAGATTCCGAAGCGCGACGAGCTGTTCAAACGCCTGCGCGAGCTCGGGCTCGGCCAGACCGGCGTCGGAGGCGTGCAGATCCAGAACGGCCGCACGATCTACTCGGAGCTTCCCGAAGGCGCGCAGCTCGCGAAGCTGATGACCCGCGACGGTGCGACGCCGCGCGTGCTCATCGATCCGGAGAAGCTCGGTAGCGAAGACAACCACGCGTCACTGAACGCGTACTCGCTATCGCCCGACGGCAAGTACGTCGGTTACGTGATCGCGATGGGCGGCGGCGAGAAGGGCGAGATGCACGTGATGGATGTCTCGACCGGTAAGGAGCTGGCCGACCGCGAGCCCGAGATCTGGGGCGAGTTCGCGCCGGCGTGGCTACCCGATAGCAAGGCGTTCTTCTACACGCAGATGGTCAAGCCCGCCGAGGGCGGCGATCCGATGCAGAACATGCTCTGTCGCTATCACAAGCTCGGCGACCCGGTCGCGAAGGACGTCACGGTGCTCGGTCGTGGACCCGATGCGACGTTCAAGCTCCTGCCGCAAGAGTTCCCGGGCGTATGGATCGATCCGAGCTCGCCGTGGGTGATCGCTCAGGTCGGCGGCGCCCGCAGCGAATCGCGGGTCGCGATCGCGAAGCTCTCCGAGCTCGATCTCAGCGGCAAAGCGAAGACGCCCTGGAAGATCGTCGCGCAGTACGAGGACGCGGTCGAAGGCGTGTTCCCGCACGGCGATCGCCTGTGGGTTTCGACGTACAAAGGCGCGCCGAACCGCAAGCTGGTGTCGGTTCCGCTCGCGGCGCCGGATCTCGCGAAAGCGCGCGTCGAGCTCGCCGAAGATCCGCAGGCGAACCTCTCCGAGTGGGCTGCTGCCCGCGACGGGATCTATCTCGTCTACGATCGCGGCGGCCTCGCGGCGCTCTCGAAGATGCCGTGGGGTGGCAAGCCAACGGCGGTCGCGTTGCCGGAGCAGGGCTGGGCTTCGGGATTGATCACCGACATGAAGCGCGACGGCGCGACGTTTAGCTTCAGCACGTGGCTGAAGCCGGCCGCGTACTTCGCGTACGACCCGAAGGCGAAGCAGGTCGCGCCGACCGGGCTCGCGTCGACGAGCAAGTTCATGGATCCGAAGGTCGTCGCGACCGAGGTCGAAGCGCCGAGCGCGGACGGCGTGAACGTCCCGCTGTCGATCCTCCACTACAAGGACATCGCGCTCGATGGCTCGCATCCCGCGTTGATCTCCGGATACGCCGCGTACGGCAGCAGCACGCACGCCTACTTCTCGACCCAGCGAATCGCGTGGCTCGAGCGCGGCGGCGTCTACGCGATCTGTCATGCGCGCGGCGGTGGCGAGAAGGGCCGTAAGTGGCAAGACGATGGCTCGCGCGAGCACAAGCTGAACGGCATCGCCGACGTGATCGCGTGCGGCGAGTACCTCGTCGCGCACCACTACACGACGCCGCAGCGCCAGGCGATCGAGGGCGGCAGCATGGGCGGCATCTTGATGGGGCGCACGCTCGACGAGCGCCCGGATCTGTTCGCCGCTGTCCACATCGCGGTCGGTTGCGTCAATCCGCTGCGGATCCTCGCGGCGGAGAACGGCGCGAACCAGATCGGCGAGCTCGGCGATCCGAGCACCGAGGCCGGCTACAAGTCGATCCTCGCGTACGACCCGTACTTGAACGTGAAGCCGAACACCGCGTACCCGGCGGTGATCTTCACGATCGGTCTCAACGATCACCGGATCGCGCCGTGGATGACCGGCAAGATGGCGGCGCGACTGCGCGCGGCCACGGCGAGCGCGCATCCGATCCTGGTGCGCGTCGAGGACGACGCCGGCCACGGCATCGGGTCGACCCGCGATCAGGGCTTCGCCATGACCGCGGACGTCTGGGCGTTCCTGCTCCAGCAGTTCGGCCTGTAGCCGGTGAGCGGCGATCCGTCGTCTCCGGGCGGCGGCAGGTTGCCTCGGCCGGGACGGGCGTCGCGGGGTTAGCGCTGGCACCGGGCTCGCACTACGGACCGGCATGCTGCAGCTGTCGTCGATCGATCTCGCCGCCGTCACGGGCGGCAAGGGCAAGGGCGGAGGAGGTGGGTCCTCGCTGTTCGAGGCCACTCATCTTTCGCCGGTGAACTACGCACCGCCGCCCGCGAGCCACGGGCCGAACCTGGCCGCGGAGCTCGGACTCGGCGGCGAGAGCGGCGGCGGAAAGCACTCCAAATGACCATCACCCAGCTCGACAGCTTCGACCTCGCGAAGGTGGTCGGCGGCACGAACCGGCCGGCGACGCCGCCGCGGCCGCTGCCGCAGGACGATCTCGCCCATCAGGCCGGGATCGACGACATCACGAAGAACATCAGGCCGCCGAAGACGCGGCGCTAGTCGCCTTTGGATCGACGAGCGGCAACACGAGCACGAGGCTCGCTTGGATCGCGGCGGCGACGAGATAGATCGTCGGGTAGTCCCATCGCGAGGTCGCATCACCGGCATGCGAGTACGCGAGCGTCGACGAGACGTTCATCATCGCCATGTAGATCGCGAACTGCGACGCGCCGATCGCTTTCCACGTCACGTCCATGCACAGCGCGAATAGCGCCGCGGTCATCGTGCCGACGAGCGCTGGCTCGATCCAGAACACGCCGTACACGAATGCGTGGCTCGCCCAGTGGGCTTCGCTCCGCGACCAGAAGACGTAGTACCCGGCGAGCGCGATCGATGCGATGCCGGCGAGTAGGCGATGGCCGACGCGATCCGCGAGGTAGCCACCCGCGACGGCGCCGAGCCCACCGGCGACGAGGCCCCAACCGCCGATCAGGCTTCCATATGCCTCTGGCGTCCAGCCGAGATCTCGGGTGAACAAGCCGTTGCCGATCAGGGCGAGCAAGCTGGTCGCGAAGATCGAGATCAGCATGACGAGGAGCACGAGGAGCGCCGAACGAAGCGCGGTCCGGTTCTCCCAGATCACCGAGCGAATCCGCCGGCCCGCGAACGTGCGCTTCCACCACGCGATCACCGCCGTCCATACAGCTGGGCGTTTCGGCTCGTCGCCGATCGGCCGCTCGCGAACAAACAGCGGCAGCAACATGATCGTCGCGAGGATCGCCGTCTGGACGATCAGCGCACCGCGTAGCGACGTCCACGCGATCATGTGGGACAGGCCGGCCCCGCCGATCGCCCCGCCGACGTACTTCGACGCGTACATCAGGCCATTTGCGCGGCCGCGCTCGGCTTCGTCTAGTAGATCGACCGCGAGTGCATCGACCGCGACGTCCTGCATCGAGTTGAACACCGTGTGGATGAACACCATCCACGCGAGCAGGCGCGTGCTCTCGGTCAGATCCGGGACCAGGATCATCGCCCCGATCGTCAGCGCCATCATCCCCTGCGCGAGGACGATCCACGGCCGCCGCCGTCCGAACCTCCGGCTCGGAAACGCATCGATCAAGAACCCCCACGCCCACTTGAACGAATACGGCAGCGTCGTCATCGCGACGACGGCACCCAGCGCTTCGTCCGAGACGTTACCCGCGGAGAGATACGCCGGCAGCGTGATCGCCGTGAACGCCCACGGGATTCCCTGCGCCACGTACATCACGCAGAACGTGAACAACCGCAGTCCGCGGCGCTCTGCGAGGCTCATCAGTCGCGCACCACCCCGAGTAGCGTACAATAACGCCGTGCGTATCATCCTCCTGCTCGCGCTGTTCGGCTGCGTCGAAGCGCGCAGTCAGCGCTGCAAGCAGGTCTGCGCGCGCGAGTCGGAGTGCGTGACCTCGACGTCGAGCGCGATCCCGTTCGACGAGAAGGAGTGCATCGCGGCGTGCGCGGTCCTCGAGGGCGATCCGGATAACCTCGCGAAGGTCCAGAAGCACGCCGAGTGCGTCGCGAAGCACACCGCCTGTAACGAAGTGCTCGACTGCCAGTGACCTAGAGGTCTTCGGCGGACTTGATGATCTCGACGATGAAGTCGCGGCGCAGGTGAATCAGGCTGCCGGCGCTGACCCATTCGCGCGCGCTGAACGCGCTGCCGGTCGGCTTCTCGACGCCGCCCTCGATGTCGTCGCCCTTGATGTCGAGCACGCAGGTCTTGTGGAGCGCACGCGCGCGGGCGCAGTCATCCGCGTGCATCGTGGTCGCGTCCGAGTTCTTGGCGGGAGCGGCCGCCGGCTGGGCCGAAGCCAGCGTGGCGGTCGAGACAATGAGAGCGGCGAGGAGCGTGCGCATGGGGGGAGGACACGCCGGCCGGAACCGAGTTGCGTCAGTCCGCCTTGCGCTCGGCCGCGCGTAACTGCTCGCTGCGCCACTTCTCGAAGTGGCGTTCGACGAGCTGGCGCTCCGCCCTCGCGCGTGCAAGCTGCGCCCGCGCCGTGTCGACCTCGGCCGTGCGTTGGTCGTGTGCGAGCTCGGCCCGCAGTTGTTCGTCGCGCGCGCGTGCGAGCTCGTGCCGCCGCCGTGCGAGGAACTGATCGGCCGCCGCGATCGCGGCAGCGGTGCGAAGCGCCTCGCGCGCCTGGTAGGCCGAGCTGACCGCCGCACGTGCGCGCTCGGTCCTTGCTCTTGCTGTCTCGACCGCCGCCGCGCTGACATGTGCGTCTCCGACGGCGGTTGCGAGATTTCCGCGGCGCGCGGTCTCGCGGTGTTCGCGTAGCTCGCGCAGCGGAGCGAGCCCGTAGCGATCCTCGGCCACCCCCGAATGTTACACTCCGCCCGAGTGGCCAACGCGGGCGAAGTACCTATCGACCGCTATGTCGTCCAGGAGCACCTCTCCGAGGGCGGCATGGGGGCGATCTATGTTGGCAAGAAGCTCGGCGCGGGCGGCTTCGAGATGGAGGTCGTGCTGAAGCAGCTCCTCCCGGAGTTCACCCAGCAAGAGGAGTTCATCGACCTGTTCCTGCGCGAAGCGAAGCTGTCCGCGACGCTCGATCACGCGAACATCATCCACACGATCGATCTCGTCGCCGCGGGTGGCGAGTACTTCATCGTGATGGAGTATCTGCCGGGCGGCGACCTCCGCACGCTGCTCCGCAAGGCGAAGCGACGCGGCAAGCGGTTCTCGCCGAAGGCCGCGATCTACATCTCGCGCGAGATCCTGTCGGCGCTCGCGTACGCGCACTCGAAGCGCGACTTCGATGGCAATCCGCTCAAGCTGATCCATCGCGACGTGTCGCCGTCGAACGTGCTGCTGTCGTATCAGGGCGAGGTCAAGCTGACCGACTTCGGCATCGCGAAGGCGGCGACCCACACGTCGCTGTTCTACAAGGTGAAGGGGAAGATCGGGTACATGTCGCCGGAGCAGGCGAAGAGCGAGTCGCTCGATCACCGCAGCGATCTCTACTCGGTCGCGGTGTGCATGTACGAGATCCTGACCGGCGAGCGGTTGTTCGTGCACGCGGGCCTGACGACCTCCGCCGACGAGATCTATTCGCAACCGATCCCGCAGATGTCGCGCAAGGTGCCGGGCCTACCCGCGGACTTCGACGCGATCATGCAGAAGGCACTCGCGATCGATCCGGCGCAGCGCTACCAGACCGCGGGCGAATTTCAGGAAGCGCTGATGCGGTGCGCCCATCGCAACGGCCTGTTGATGTCCGCGCCCGAGCTCGCGACCGAGCTGCGCGACGCGTGCGGTCCGACGGATCAGTGGCGCAGCGGCGAGGATGAAGACGAGGATTTCGGCTCGCTCGCGGGCAAGCGCGCGGGCACCGAGGTCTACGACGCGAGCGACGATGAAGACGAGGACAGCGGCGAGCTCGACATTCGGCCGTCGGGTCCGCTGTCGATCCACTCGCTCGCGGCGCGCGCGAAGTCGCCGACGAAACCGCCGCCGATCCCGGTCCGCGCCAAGACCGAGATCGAAAAGTTTCAGGGCATGGAGCTGACATCGATCATCAACATGATCGACGTCGATCAAGCGGGCGCGAAGCCGCTCGTCGATCTGAACGCCGCGCCGCCGCTCACGCTCGACTCCGGGCCGCAGTCGCTCGCGAGTGGCCCGCACTCGCTGGTGGCGCCGTCACCGCCGCGACCGATTCCGACGTTGCCGATGCCGCTGCCCCAACAGCGCGCGCCGCAACCGCCACCGCGCGCAGTCGCGATGCCTGCTCCGACGACGATCGGACCCGCACCTGCACCGCGCGCGTATCCGCCGCCGCCGCAGAACCTGCGCCCGCCGGAGCGCTACGGAACCCCTGCACCTGCACGCGGCGGATTGCGCCCGTGGATCGTGATCGTCGCGATCCTCCTCGTCGCCGGCATCGTCGCGATCGTCGTCGCGATGTCGGGGCCGAATGTCGCTGCTGGAAAGTAGCGTCTTTCTTGGCAGATCATTGGGGGTGGGGGTCTAGACACCAGGCGAGCCAGCGTCTAACATGCTGCCTCGCTAGGGGATGACCAAAGACCGGTCCAACGTCACTGCGCTGCTCGACGATGCCCCGTCGTATTCGCGCCAGAATGCCGGCGGCATCTTCGTGGTCATCAAAGGCCCCGATCGTGGCGAAGCGGTGCGCCTCACCGGCGAGCCCGTGTCCTTCGGCTCCGGTCCGCAATGCAGCCTCGTGCTCACCGACAAGACGGTGTCGCGCAAGCACCTCGAGGCGCAGCTGGTCGGCGACGAAGTGATGATGATCGACTGCAACTCGACGAACGGCACGTTCATCCAGGGTTCGCGGTTCGAGAAGATCGCGATCGGTTTCGGCGCCGAGGTGAAGCTCGGCCGCACCGTGCTGAAGTTCCTGCCCGATGAAGAGATCGTCGAGCCCGAGCCGTCGAACCAGATGGCGTTCGGCTCGATCGTCGGTGGCGATACGAAGGTTCGCCAGATGTTCACGCTGCTCGAGGACGTCGCCGCGACGAACGCGACGGTGTTGATCGAGGGCGAGACCGGCACCGGCAAAGAGCTGATCGCCGAAGAGATCCACAATCACTCGCCGCGCAAGGACGGTCCGTTCGTCGTGTTCGACTGCGGCTCGGTCCCGCGCGAGCTGATCGAGTCGATGCTGTTCGGCCACGTGAAGGGCTCGTTCACCGGCGCGATCACGGATCGCCGCGGTGCCTTCGCCGAAGCGCACGGCGGCACGATCTTCCTCGACGAGATCGGCGAGATGGCGCTCGACCTCCAGCCGTCGCTGTTGTGCGTGCTCGACAAGCGCGCGGTCCGTAAGGTCGGCTCGAACACGTACGAGAAGATCGACGTCCGCGTCGTCGCCGCGACGAACCGCGACCTCCGCGCCGAGGTTGCGAAGAAGGCGTTCCGCGAAGACTTGTACTACCGCCTCGCAGTGATCCGCGTGAGCGTGCCGCCGCTGCGCGAGCGCGGCAGCGACATCCCGCTGTTGATCCAACACTTCGTCAGCTCGTTCGGGCCGGGCCTGTCGGTCACGCCCGAGGACATGGCGCGACTGGTTCGCCACTCGTGGCCGGGCAACGTGCGCGAGCTTCGCAACGTGATCGAGCGCGCGTGTCTGCTCGCGCGCGGCTCTTCGATCAACCTCGAGGATGCGCTCGTGTCGGAAGCGGCGCCGTCGCTCGGCATTCGCACCGACCTGCCGTTCAAAGAGGCGAAGGGTCAGCTCGTCGAGATGTTCGAGCGCGAGTACATCGAGGACCTCATGCGCCGCCACAAGATGAACTTGTCGGCCGCGGCGCGCGAGGCGCAGATCGATCGCAAGCACCTGCGCGAGCTGATCCGCAAGTACGGCCTCGATCCGCGGCACAAGCTCGACGGTGACGCGGTCGTCGACGACAACACCGAAGACTAGGCCTACGGCCGCAGGCCGAGCGTCGAGTACAGCGGCGTGAAGCCCGCGCGCATCGCGTTGCGATAGCTGATCGAGCCAGGGACAGCGCCGACGAGCGCGAATCTGCCGCGGCCCGCATCGCGAAGCCGCCGGCGAAGCAACGCGAGCTGCAAGCCGCGACCGCGTGCGTGCGCCCGCGTCGCGCCGCTCGCGAGCACGACACCGTCGGGTCGGTCCCACATGATCGCGGAGGCCGCCGGAACACCGTCGACAAACCCGAGGTACTTCCGCGCGGACGAAGCGGCGAAGATCGCGATCAGCGGATCGAGAGACGGCATGGCAGGCCCAGCCGGGTCCGCGTCGTCGAGCCACGCCTGCGCCGTCGTCTGCTGCCAGGCGAGATCCGCGCCGTCGACCTCGTCGACGCGACACTCCACCGCGGCCGCCTCGGCCACGTCGCCGACCCACAGCGCGAGCTCGCCTTCGAACGGTCCCGGGCGATAGCCGGTGTCGAACATCGCACGCACCGTCGTCGCGTCGGTGAACGGCGTGATCGAGACCTCCCAGCTCTGACAGCGTCCGGCGTAGAACGCGGCGATCTCGGAGATGTCGCCCGGCGTGCGATACGCGAACCCGTAGACCTGCGTGATCGGCGAGCCTTCACCCGCGAACAAGCCGTAGCCCGTGCCGAGCCGCGCGCCGATCGCGCCGGGCTGGGTGAGCTCCGCGGCAACTGCGAGTTGCTCGAGGACAGCGCAGCCAAGACCATGCACGCGATCGGCGGTCGCGTCGTCGAGCGTCACCGGCTGGAGCTGCGCAGGCATCAGTCGATTCGGACGCGATAAGACAGCCGCGTGTCGGTGACCGTGATGTCCCACTTGCGGCGAGTCTCGGTCACGAGATCGTAGACCTCGACGGTGTGCGGCCCGGTCGCGCACTCGATGCGCTCCGTCGGGCACGCCATGCCGGTCGGCTTACCGTCGACGAACACGTAGTAGCGGTCCTTGTCCTTGCACTTGATCACCTTGATACCGGCGGGTCCGCCCGACGGAGTGATCGGCTTCAGCGCGATCGAGAACGCGCCGTGGCCATCGACCTCGGCGACGTAGAGATCGTGACCCGGTAGGAACACCGCCATCGTGTGGCGATCGGCGGAGCCCGACAGCTTCACCGGCGTGACGCCTTGATCCGCGCCATCGATGAACACGCGCGCACCGCCCGGCGTCGACGCGATCTGCAAGGCATCGCTCGTCGGGGTCGGCGCCGGTTTGGTCGCGCTCCCCGTGCCCGATCCCGTCGCGACCGTCGCTGATCCCGATCCCGTTGCGATCGCCGAGCCCTTGCCCGATCCGGCATCGGCGATGATCGCCGAACCCTTGGCCGATCCGTTACCAGATCCGGAAGCGACGATTGCCGAGCCCGAGCCCGAGCCCGTCTTGATCGCGACGTGATTCGATCCGGTGCCCGCGGCTGCCGTTGCCGATCCGGTGGTCGTGGTCTTCGCCGAGCCGGTCGCGATAGCGCCCGATCCCGAGCCAGCTCCGGCATCGCCGTGCTTGTCCATCACCTGCCACGTCACGACGCCGGCTCCTGCTCCGATCACCACGAGCGCTGCGATCCCGAGCGGCAACTTGCTCTTCTTCACCGAGGGCAAGTGGCCCGTATTGATCGGCGGTCCACCGAATTGCGGCGGCGGTGGCGGCGCGAAGTTCTGCACCGTGCCCGGCACCGGCGCGGGTCCGGTCACGAGCGCGCTCGCCATCTGCGGCGCCGATCCGATCCGAACTTCTGGTTGCGGCATTCCCGGCGGAGACAGGCTCGGCGGGGTCGGGCTCGGCATCCGCGATCGCGGTGGCTGCGTGTCACCCGCGCGGCCGACCCCGAACAGCGTCGCACCCGGATTCGGCTGGTTCGCGGGCGGGTTCGTGCCGCGCGCCGAGATGTTCACCTGATTGCCGTCGTGGACCTCGATCGCTCCGACGGTATGAGCTTCGATCGCGAGCTCGATCAGCGGGTCTTCACCACCGACCGCGGCGCGCTTGAGCTCTTGAACCTGCGCGTTCGACATCTCGCTCGTCGGCAGATTCGAGGGACGCTTCGCGCGCAGCGGCTCCATCTCGCCGGTCTCGGCCTCGCGAATGATCTCGATCGAAGGCGACGTGTTCGTCGGCTCGCTCGCCGCGAACGTCGGCTGCACGAATGGCTTCAGACCACCGCGCGTGTGGACCTCGGGCAGCACGTCGTGCGGCGCCGTCGGCGGGTCATCGCCGAGCGTGTCGCGCTTGAGTCGCGCAGCTTGCGCGTCGGGGATCGTCGTCGCCGGATCGGGCGCGGGCTCGGACACCGGATCCGGCATCGCGAGATCGGAGAAATCCGATTCCGCGCGCGCGGACTCGCCCGGCCGGGTCGGCATGTCGGTGAGCGCTTCGAACTCGTTCGTCTCCTGTTCCTGCGGGATCGCCAGCTCCGATCCGGGACGAGGAATCGTGATGCAGGGATTCGACGGCGGTCGTCCCGGTGCGCCGAGACCCGGCGTCGGGCCAACGAGCTTCGAACGCGGGCGCCCGAACTCGTCGAGCTCGACCGGTTCGTCCGCGCGGATCGGTCCAGATCCCGGCGGCGGTGGTGGCGTGACGGCGGGCGCCGCCTGCGTAGGTCCGGTGCCCGGTTGGGTCTGGCGCAGCGTCGGGATCGGTTGGCTCAACGGTCGCGCGCCGGGCGGCACGTTGGGCAGACCGACAGGCCGCAGCGCCGGCGGCACGACCGACGGGATCGCAGCCTTCGGCTTGACCTGCGGGGTCTGCGGCGGCTTCGCGAGTCCCATGATCGTCTTGTTCGGCGAGGGAATCGCGGGCGCTGCACCGGGCGTCGGGATCGGCGGCGGACCCGCGAGGCCGGGCATCGTCGTCGTCAGCGGCGACGGCTTCGGCGGAACCGCCGGATCCAGCGCGCTCGACACCGTCGGCGAAACATCGGTGCGCGCCGATTCCGAACGCGGACCGAGGAGCGGTGCCGGTCGCGCGACCTCGACATCGGGGCGAACGAACGGCGTCGTCGCTCCACCTTCGGGCTCGTCGTGGCGCGGGCGCGCGCCACCGAGATTGAGCGCGACGACGCCCGACATGTTGCCCTCGTTCATCGCCGCGTGACGATCGAGCACCGCCTTGACCTGCGCGCCGACATCCTTGCGCGTACCCGGCACCGGCGCGACGCGCAGCGCGGCATCGAGTGCATCGGCGAACGCGCGCGCGTCGGGGAAACGCTCGAACTGCGAGCGCGCGAGGCAGCGCGAGAGCACGCGCACGATCGGGCGCGGCAGCGGTGGCTCGGCCGGAGGTCCGGCGAGGATCGCGTTCGCGATCGCCTGCGGCGAGTCACCGTAGAACGCGCGCTGACCGGTGACGAGCTCGTACGCGATCACGCCGAGCACGAACACGTCGGTCGCCGCGGACGTCGCTTCGCCGACGAGTTGCTCGGGTGCGAGATAGTTGATCCGCTGCGCGAGCCGAGGCGCGTCGACCGGCTTCGCCGGGATCGCCGCCGCGAGGATGCCGAAGTCGGTGACCTTGACGTCGCCCTCGGCGGTCACGATCACGTTCGTCGGCGACAACCCGAGGTGCGAGAGCCCGCGGCCGTGCGCGTAACCGACCGCGCGCGCCGCTTGCGAGATCAGCGCGAGCGATCCACCCGCGGGGATCGCGCCACCGCCGAGCCGCGACTCCGCGACGAGGCGTTGGATGTCGAGACCCGCGACGAGCTCGACGGCGGTGAACGTCTGACCTTGCGCGACGCCGAACTCCGACATTCGCGCGATCCGCGGATGCTCGAGACTGCCGTACGATCGCGCGGCTGCCGATAGCGCTTGCGCCGACGACGGTGCAGCTGCGAGCTCGGGCAAGAATCGCTTGATCGCGAACTGACGTTCGAAGCCGGCGACACCGAACACCTTGGCGCGCGACACCGATCCATTGGGACCGCCGCCGATCGGTTCCAACAGTTGGTAGCGTCCGACGCGCTCGGTGGACGTGTCCTGCACCGCTCCTGAAGTCTAGCCGAGCCGCCGCGTTGACGCGACGCGTTGACTCCAGATCATTCGTTGGTACCGGCAACTTGCTCTCGGTCGCGAACCCGGGCATCCATGACGTATGGGGCGGAACAAGGCCGACGAAAAGGCGATCGACAAGCCGGCCGACAAGGCGACCGAGAAATCGGGCGACAAGCCAACGTCCGGCGACGACACCTCGCCTCTCGCGGTCAAAGGCGGCGAGATGACAAAAGGTGACGACGAGACCGCGCCGGTCGATCCGAAGCTCCAGGCGAAGCTCGCGGCGCGCTCGACCGATAATTTCGACGAAGAGACCGTCGTCCCGCCGCGGCCGATTCCGGATGAAGAGACGCCGATCGAAGGTGCACCGCAACGCGGCCGCACCGAGACGTTGCCCGTCATGCCGGTGAACATCGGCCGTCCACCCGAGATGCCGACGACGACCGCACCGCCGCCTCTCGCGCTCGGCAACGTCGAAGATCCGACCCACATGCCGGGCCCGCGCGACATTCCAGGTGGCGAGCCGGGCGATCGCGCCCCTGCACCGGGTCGGGTTCCGCCAGGCGATTCGCGCTCGCTTCGCCGCAGCGACCAGTTCGCGCTGATCTACCGGATCGGCACGTACGTGATCTCGCGCTCCGGCTCGGTCGGCACGCGCGGTCAGTGGCGGGTGGTCGAGTATCCGACCTCCTCGTCGGCGAGTCACTCCTACGCGAAGGAGTGCTCGCGCTTCGTCTCGGAGGGGTTCTCGGACTATCGTGACTGAGCTGATGTCCGCCGACAAACCGAAGCGCAGTTGGCTCGTGCGCTGGGCGCTCGAAGCGCCGAGTCGGTGGCTCGGGCGCAAGAGCGGCATCGGTCAGGACGTCACCGGCGGCGCCGACGGTCTGTCGTACTTGCGCCACCTCGTGCGTGGGAATCGGCTGCGCCGGCGCGATGCGTTCGGCGAATCCGCGGCGTCCGAGTCGCCGCCGGTGCTGTTGATCCACGGCTTCCTCGGCACGCGCGGCTCGATGTACATGCTCGAGCGCCGGCTCGTCGAGGACGGCTTCGTCGTCGTCAGCTTCAACATCGGCACGCTGAACGTCCGCGACATCCGGCGCTCGGCGTTCATGATCCATCGCAAGATCGAGCGGATCCTCGCGCAGACCCCGTCGCAGAAGATCGACATCATCGGCCACTCGATGGGCGGCCTGATCGGCCTCTACTACATCAAGAAGCTCGGCGGCCACGCGCGCGTGCGCAAGCTGGTGATGATGGGGACGCCGGCGCGCGGGACCTGGGCGGCGCTCGCGGGCGTCGTCACGCTCGGCCTGTGGTCGACCTCGTCGTGGCAGCTCCTGCCGCGCAGCCGGTTCCTGGACGAGCTCCACCAGGGCCCGATCCCGCCGGGCGTCGAGGTCACGACCATCGCCGCCGCGCGCGACTGGGTGGTGCCGCTCCAGACCACCCGGCTGTCCGGCGCGAACGCCGTGACCGTCCCACTGGGCCACTCCAGCCTGGTCGTGTCGGAAGACGTCTACCGCCGCGTCGTCAACACGTTGCGGCCTCCGTTCCTGGACCACGACGACGACGGTCCCCAAACGGACTGAACACCCGGACTGAACAGGCCCGATCCTCGATCGGGCGTCGATTGATCGAGGTGGTTTGCTTGCGCGCCCAGCGCATTGGGCACTAGAATTTTCGAGTCCTTGCGCAAATGAACGACCGTCCTCGCTTCGCACTGCGCTTCATCTCGGGCAAGTACCAGGGAGGCGAGTTCCCGCTTCGGATGAATCGGGAGATCATCATCGGCAGGTCTAGCGACCTGGACATGGTGCTGGTCGAAGACATGGTGTCGCGTCGCCACGCGAAGATCAGCTCGACCGACGCCGAGGTGTTCATCCAGGACATGGGCTCGACGAACGGCACGTTCGTCAATGGTGAGAAGATTGCTGGCCGCGCGCTGCTGCACGAGGGGGACCGCATCCTGGTCGGGACGTCGATCATCAAGGTCGTCGCCGTCGAGGGTTCGGTCGCGCAGCAGAGTGAGGCCGAGGCCCGCCGCCGGCTAGAGGCGGGGGCCCAGCAGCGCCAGGCGACCCAGGGTCGTCCGATGTCGGGCGTGATCGAGGAGATTCCGCTACCCGATCTGCTCCAGCTGCTCTCGACGAGCCGCAAGTCCGGCGTCCTCACGATCAACAACGGCGTCTCGCTCGGCAAGATCTACCTCCGCAAGGGCCAGATCTACTTCGCGACGATCAACGACGACTTCTCGGTCAGTCCGCAGAAGGCGATCTACCGGATGCTGACGTGGGCGACCGGCACGTTCGAGCTCGAGCCGGGTGGCGAGATGCAGGTGATGGAGGAGATCCAGGAGTCGACCGAGGGTCTGCTCATGGAAGGCGTCCGCCAGCTCGACGAGTTCCAGAACCTCAAGAAGCAGCTCCCACCTTTGGGTTCACCGCTCGCGGTGCCGACGCCGCTCGCCGGCAAGCTGCGCGAGCTGACGCCGTCGGAGCTCGATACGTTCCAGCTCGTCCTGGATCACGGGCAACTTCAGAAAGTTCTCGATAACTTCCCCGGCACCGACCTCGACGCAGCGCAGAACATCATCAGTTTGATGAAGCGCGAGTTCGTCGTCGTACCGTAGCGATCTCGGCGCTACACTCGGTGTAGATGTCGCCTGTGCCCAACCTCGGTGGGGTACGAATCGAGTCGCTCGACGATCGACGCTGGTCGACGCCGTATCGCGGCATCGTTACCGGTCGACCTACGCTGCGAATCATTATCTCGATCGCGCCGCGAGGCATGTTGCCGTGCGAGGTCCGGATCGATGTCGACGACGCGAGCGTCGAGGTCGCGAGTCACAGTGGAACGTTCGCGCTGTCCGGCATCGAGGCGCTGTTCGTCGTCGAGCGCCAACCGCCCGCGTGGCGATTTCTCACCTGGTATGGCGTGTTCGCGCGGCGTCACGGCCGCGGCGATCGGCTCCTCGTCGAGACTCCCGACGGTCGCGTCGCGCGCTTCATCGAGCGCCAGATCGAGGAGCGGTTAGGGCTGCGCGACGTGCCGGTGCGCGGCGAAGTTCGCTGCGGCTAAGCGTGGTAAGGATCGTTCGTGAGCGCGATCCGCGAGGCTGCGTCGGTCATCCTGGTTCGTGCGGTGCCGAACGACTTCGAGGTGTTTTTGCTTCGGCGGCACAAGAAGGCGTCGTTCATGGCGTCTGCATTCGTGTTCCCCGGCGGCGCCGCTGAACAAGGCGAAGACGCTCGGACCGCCGCGGCGCGGGAGCTGTTCGAAGAAGCCGGCGTGCTGCTCGCGCGCGATACCGGCTCGCAGAACGAGACGCTCCAGATGATGTCGCAGGAGCAACTGCGCGCGAAGGTGCTCGCAGGAGCCGAGGCGAATAGCGTGCTCCAGCTCGCGGGTCTCGCGTGGGCGACCGAGGGCCTCATCCCGTGGTCGCACTGGATCACGCCTTCGACCGAGCCCGCGGCGGGATTCAATCCCGCGAACGGCGAAGCGCCCCGGATGGCGCGCCGATTTTCGGCTCGCTTCTTCGTCGGCGAGATCCCGGCGGGACAAGAGCCGCAGTTCGACGCGACCGAGACGGTCGATCAGGTGTGGGTCACGCCGGCGGACGCACTCGCGCGCTCGGCCGAGCTCGCACTGCCGCCGCCGCAGGTCCGCACGTTCTGGGAGCTCGCGCACTATCACTCGGTTGCCGAGCTGATGGCCGCCGCGAAGAAGCGCGCCGAAGAGCCGCACCCGATCATGCCGCGCCTCGCGCCGGGCACGACCGGTCCATCGCTGCTGCTGCCGTGGGATCGCGAGTACACCGAAGCCCAAGGCGAAGCGGCGCCGCTGACCTACAACCCGTCGTGGGCGATCGGTCCGAGCCGGTTCGTCTTCGAGGACGGTCGCTGGAAGCACGTGTGACCGATCTCGCGCAGGTAGCGCTGTTGCGCGGCAAGCCCGCCGGACTCGAGCTCTTGCTCCTGCGCCGCGGCGGTGTCGGCCCGTGGGGCCTGCCGAGCGGCGTCGTCCACGCGAACGAAGACCTCCGCGTCGCCGCGGCGCGCGTGTTGTTCGAGGACGCCGGCGTGTTGCTCGGCCGCGACGCCGGCGATGCCGCTGCGACGCTCGAGATGCCGAGCATTCCGGCGCTGCGCCGCAAAGTGCTCGGCGGCGCGAACGCGACCCAAGTGTTGCGCGAGGCCGGCTTCACGTGGGCGAGCGAGACGCTCTCGGCGTGGTCGCACTGGCAAGCGCCGTCGTCGTCGGGGCTGAGCTCGCCGGGGATCCGGATCGACGGGATCAAAGGCACCGGCACGTCGACGCGCGTGTTCGTCGCGCCGCTGCCGACCGGGTTCGCGCCGCACTTCGACAAGAGCGAAGGCGCCGAGTCGACGTGGTTGCTCGCGAGCGAAGCCGACGCGCGCGGCGACGAGCTGCTGCTCGCACCGCACGTGATCCGCACGTGCTGGGAGCTCGCGCACTTCGACAAGCTGGCCGACGTGTTCGCCGCGGCGCGGATCCGCGCGCAGGAGCCGCACCCGATCCTGCCGCGGATGGGCCCGAACTTCGCGCTGCTGTTGCCGTGGGATCCCGACTACGAGACCGCAGGGCAGGGCGAGAGCCTGGCGTTCTCGTACACGCCCAAGTGGGCACTCGGGCCGAGTCGGTTCGTGCGCGTCGATCGGACGTGGAAGCTATGCACACCAGGTTCGACGCAGAAGGCTTAGTCGTAGGTGCCCCTTCCGGGGATCGTCGCGTGCCGTTCTACGCGGGCGCGATGCACTACTGGCGCGTGCCGCCGGCGCAGTGGAGCGCGTGCTTGCGCGAGATGCATCGGCTCGGCTTCACGCTCGTCGAGACCTACGTGCCGTGGCGCGTCCATGCACCCGAGCGCGACGAAGATGTCTGGAGCGAAGAGCGCGATCTGCCGCGCTTCCTCGAAACGGCGCGTGCGGCCGGCCTCGGCGTCGTGCTGCGCCCCGGTCCCCACGTTAACGCCGAGCTGACCAGCTTCGGCCTTCCCGATTGGGTGCTCGGCGAACCGGAGGTCCAGGCGCGAACCTCGCGCGGCACGCCGGCGTGGCTCCCCGTACCGCCGCGCGCGTTCCCGATCCCGTCGTACGCGAGCCGCGCGTTTCACGAGCTCGTCCGCGCCTGGTACGCGCAGGTCGCGCGCGTCGTCGCGCCGTACATCGGCGATCCCGTCGTCGCGATCGGCGTCGATAACGAAGCGCAGATGTTCTTTCGCACCGGAGCGTACGACCTCGACTATCACCCCGACGCGCTCGTGTGGTGGGACGAGGCGCACCCCGGCATCGCGGCGCCGCGAGGATGGTCACCCGAGGCCGCAGCGGTGTGCGCGCAGTGGGTCGACTTCAAGGACACGTACCTCGCTCGTTCGCTCGGGGCGTTCGCGACCATGTTGCGCGACGTCGGCTTCGGTCAGCTCGCGATGTTTCACAACCTGCCGCCCGGTCATCACGGGCTCTACAACTTGCGCAGGATCCAGTCCGCGATCGGCGGCCCCGTCGGCATCGACGCGTACACCCCGCGCTCGCAATTTCGCGCGCTCCGTCGCCGTGCCGCCGCATGCGCCGGCGATGCGCAGCCGATTCCGATCGCGTTCGAGGTCGGCGTCGGATTCTTCCCGTGGTTCCCCCCGCTGGATGCCACCGAAGATCCGATGCGCGAGCGCGATCACCTGCTCGCGCTGCTGTCGCAGGGCCTTCGCGGCTTCAACCTGTTCATGGCCGTCGAGCGCGATCGCTACTACGGTGCGGCGATCTCCGAGCAAGGCGTCGCCGAGAAGCACGCTGCGTGGATCGCACCGCTGATCGCGTCGCTGAAAGAAGTCGCGTGGCCGACGCTGCGTCGCGGTCTCCCGATCGCGGTCGTCAACACGCGCGCCGACGAGCGCCATGGCCTCGCGAGCTGCGTGATCGATCCGATGACGCCTGTCTTGGCCGACGTGCTCGGCCTCGGCCCCGGTGGTGCGACCGAGCTCGGCCGCGACGACGCCGCGATCGCCTCGCGGCGCTGGCAGACCGCCGTGTGCCGCGCGCTCGAGCTCGCGCACGTCCCATACGCGCTGGTCGACGAATCGGTATCGACCGAAGAGCTCGCGCGCTATCGCGCGGTGATCGTCCCGACGCTCGATCGGATCGACGCTCACCTGGTAGAGACCGTGCGAGCGCTCGGCAAGCAGCCGATCTGCGTGCTCGGTCCGGAGCCTGCGAAGCGCGATGCGTTCGATCGACCGCTCGCCGGCGAGCTGCCGAAGCGCGTCGGCATGCTCAACGCCGAATCGCTCGAGGATCTGCCGGGCCTCGCCGAAGATCTCGCTGCGCTCGCGGGAGAGCAGGGCGACAGCTGGCAGATCGAACGCCCCGACGACGTGCGCACGACCTGGTTCGCGGATACGTCGGGGGCGGTCCGCGCGGTGTTCGTGATCAGCGATGCAGAGCGTGCTGTCACCGCGACGCTACTTGCGGATGCTCCGACACTTCGCGACGCGATCACCGGTGAGATCATTCGCGTCGCCGAAGGCAAGGCGCGGGTCGCGATGCATCCGCTCGGCGTGCGCATGTTCGTGATCTAGCGCTCGCGCTGCCGCTCCGGCGAATCGCGATCACGCGACGCCTCGTGCTCGCCAATGCTGTCGAGCACGGCCGAGGTGGTTACCGTTCCCCGTGCTCGTAGCGCGACTGTGCGATGCCGTTGTCGTAGACATGCACCGACGCGAGCTTCCACGCGGTCGTGCACGACTTGCCGCCGAACAGCGGGCGCCCCGCTCCGATCGTTCGCGGAACCGTCGAGATCGTCATGTCGTCGACGAGGTCTTCGTCGAGACCTTGCCGAACCACGATCCCGCCGTCGAGGTACACGTGGCGAACGCCCTCCGCCGTGAGCTTTGCCACGAGCGGCGCGAGCGCACCGGCGTGCGTTGTCTCGCCGTGCCGCGGGGCGATCGGCCGATGCGTCACGACGACGACTCGCTTCTCCGTGTACGGCCACTCGGGGAACGCCAGCACGGTATCGTACGTGTTGCGACCGATCACGAGCGCGTCGACGCTGCGCATGAACTCGGTGTAGCCGTGGTCGTGGCCTTCAAACGGCTTCAGGAAATCGAAGCTACCGTCGTCGCGCGCGAGGAAGCCATCGATCGAAACGCCGACGAACACACTCGTTCTCATCCGCCGAGCTTACTGCCTCGATCGAGTAACGCAGGCAGGGCTCTAGCTCTTCTTGTCGCGCTCTTGCTGCTCGATGACCGCGAGCTCGGCCGACACGCGCGTGCCGGCTTGCTCGCTCGCTGCGATCTTGTCCGCCAGCTTGCTCGCGATCGCGAGCGCTTCTTCGACCGGCGCGTTCTCGGCGAGCTGCTCGTAGATCTCGCCGACCCGTTCGTCGCGCTCGCGCATCGCTTCGGCGAGCGGGCCTTCGCCGGGGAGCTCGACCCGGAGCTCGCGCACGATCATCTGCACGCCGGCCGCGACCGGCAACGCGAGCAGCGCGCCGAGCATGCCGAGCAGCGTGCCACCGATCAGCAACGCGACGAGGACGATCGCGGGAGACAACCGCAGCGTCCGGCCGTAGACGCGCGGCACGAGGATGCGCGACTCGAACTCCTGGTACAGCACCATCGCACCGGCGACGATCAGCATCGTCGGCGTGCCCTTGCCGGCGACGGCGAGGATCGCGGGCGCACTCGCGACGTAGCCGCCGATGAACGGGATCACGTCGGTCAGGCCCGCGAACATCGCGAGTGCGAGGGCATCCTCGACCTTGAAGAACGTGAGCAGAGCGAACGTGAAGATCGCGATCGCGATCGACGTGATCAGCTGACCGCGCATGTAGCCGCCGACGATCTGCTTCAGGCCGCGAAGGATCTGCGCGAGCTTGACGTGGTGATGGCGCGGCACGAGCGCGTAGACGAGGCCGAGAGCGCGCTGCGGTTCGGCGAGCAGGTAGAGCGCGAGGAAGATCGTCGTGACCGCGTAGCCGAGCGCGGTCAGGATCGAGCCGGAGTACGCGAGCAGCGCGTCGCCGGCGCGCACGACGATCGAGTCGAGCGGGATCGCGCGGATCGTCTTCACGAACGGCGCACCGAGCTGGTACTGGCCGAGGAAGCGGATCACCTTCGAGCGCTCCTGCGGCAGGTCCTCGAGGATGTGCTGGAGCTGAGCGACCAGCGGCGGGATCGTGACGAGCAGGATCGCCGCGAGCGCCATCGCGGTCGCGAAGAAGATCAGCGCGAGCGCACGGCCGCGACCGAGTCCGCGGCGCTCGAACCAGCCGACGAGCGGGTCGAACGTCCCCACGAGGACGAGCGCGACCAGCAACACGACGAACACCGTCCACAGCTGGATCGCGAGCCAGACGCCCGCGATCATCAACAGGATAAAGATCAGCGTGCGCGGAGACAGCTCGATCCGCAGCGCGCGCGGCGCTTCTTCATCGTTCACCTACCCGAAGTTTCGCGCAGGTCCGGTCGGATCGTCGTCCGTAAAATCATCAAAGATCCGCACGGGGCGGACATCGCCGGTCGAACGCGCGACGGCCGCGATCAGGTCCTCGGGTGCGCATGGCTTCGCGAGGAACGCTGCCGCGCCGATTCGCGCCGAGATCTCCGGCGCTTCGGGCGAGCTCGAGACCAGGATCAGCGGGGGCGAATCGGGTAACGCGTTGAGGTTGCGCGCGAGCTCGACCATGCTGGCCCGAGGGTCGTACGCGTCGACCACGATCACGTCGATGCCACCTTCGCTGGTTCGCAGGAAGGCTTCGCGGCTGGTTACCGCGAACAGCACCTCATGACCTGCATCGCGCAAGGAGGTTCCGAGACGGTCGACCGTCTCGGGATCCGACTCGACGAGGAGGACATTTCCCACGAAAAAGAGAGTAACCCAAATTACGTCAGCTTTTGACGTTGCTGGGCGGATTCGACTTCCGCTTCGCGCGTTCGTGACCCTCGGTCCAACCAATCTCCTTCGTGAGGGTCATCGCATCCTGGATGCGGTTGGGCATCACGACCGCGCCCGGCGATGGAAGATCTGTAAGCAAGAGCTCTGCGGTTGCACGGCGGTCGCCGAGGCTCCGGATCTCGGTGATCGCAGCCTGGCGATAGCGCTCGGCTTTGTTCCCGAGCCCGACTTTCTCGCACAACGTCGCGAGGAGCTGCTGGACCCGGGCGACGCCGAGTCGTGACCGCACGCGTTGCGCGTGGAACAGGGCAGCCTCGGCGAGGCGGAGCGCCCGATACGAATCGCCGTTCGTATCGACGATCTGGGCCTGGGCGCGGAGCAGCTTCCAGAACGACTCGGGTCCGTCGAGCGTCGTGAAGCCTTCGCCGAGCGTCGCGAGGTCGATGCACTCGACGAGCTCGCGGTTCGCACCTTCCGAATCGCCGCTGCGCATCATCGCGTTCGCGAGATCGAGATAGAGCTCGCACACCATGTTCATGTCGCCCGACGCGATCGCGCGTCCGACGCCGCGACGAAGTGCGGCGATCGAGCCATCGAGATCGCCTTCGGACAAGGCGAGCGCGGCGGCAGCGCGATCGATCTTCGCGACGAGGATCGGTGCGCTCGACCAGTCGCGCGCCTCGGCGAGGATGCCACGTGCGAGTGCGGTATCGCCGCGCGTGCGCAACACGTCGGCGAGCTTGACCGACAGCGAGACGAACTGCTTCTCCGCGCCGTCCTCGATCTCGCCGGATTGCACCGCGACGCGGACCGCGACGAGCGCGCGGTAATAGAACTGCCCAGCGCCCGCATCGTCGAGCTGGGTGTTCGCGTGATCACCGGCGCGGCGCAAGAGGTCGATCGCTTCGCGCGGATGACCCGCGAGATCGTGGTGATGCCCGAGGAGGCCCGCGTCGTGCGAGATCTTTCCGGTCGCGCTCGCCGCTTGCGAGTGCAGCGAGCGCCGCACGTCGGCCGGCGTCGCGTCGTAGACGATCTCGCGCACGAGCCGGCTGACGAACTCGAGCCGGCCACCCGGATCGCGCCCGAGCAGGCCGTGCTCCTCGGCATCGGCGAGGCCCGGGTCGAGCGTCTCGCTCGCGAGCATCGCGCGCAGTACATCGAGCTGCGGCTCGATGCCGAGCACGGCGGCCGCCTGCAGTACGTCGCGGGTGGTCCGCGGGAGCATCGACAGCCGCGCCGCGATCAAGTCGGGAAGCGAGACCTTCGTATCCTCGGCTTTGCCGCCTTCGAGCAGGTAACGAATGACGTGATCGATATGGCCCGGAACCGCGCGCGTGGTCTCGAACAGCTGCTGGACCGTCGGCAAGCCGCGCATGCCCTGCGTCGTGATGCCCTTGACGATCTTCTCGAGGTCCGCGGCATCGAGCGCACCGATCTCGAGGCGCTCGATCGCGGCCGGCCACTGCTCGCCGAACGATGCGGTCGCGGTCAGCACGATCGGCGGCAGCGTCAGCTCGCTCGGCTCGGTCGCGCGGCGCAGGATCTCGAGGCTCGGGTGATCGAACCGATCGATGTCCTCGCACACGATCGTCGCCGAGTCGGTCAGTGCGGCTCGCTCGAGCGCGCGCAGCGCCGACCACACCATCTCGCGCCGGCGCACCGGCGGCTCGAGCTCGAGCAGCGAGGTCGAATGCCCGAACAACTGCGCGATGCCGGGGACGTCGCGCTCGTTGAGCCCGATCGCGAGGACGGCCGCGCGGAGGTCGGTCTCGGTCGAGACCGCGCCGAGTTGGAGCACCGCGGCGAGCAGCGAGCGGATCGGGTAGTACGGTGCCGCGAGGCCGCTCGGATCGGGGACGATCTGGTAAACGACGCGGGTCTCCGACTTGATCTGGTCGTACGCCTTGCGGAGCAGCGTCGAGCGTCCCGCGCCTTCGTTGCCGACCACGAGCAAGCCGTTCGCCGGACCCGCGGCCTTCTTCATGTGGGCGACGAGCGTCGACAGCTCGTTCGCGCGCCCCGCAAACGGCAGCGGCAAGATCTTCGCGGCCTGCGCGGCCAGCGTCGGAACCTCGAACGTCTTCGACACGCGGACGCGCGGCGTGCCGCACTCCGGGCAGTACTTCCAGCGCGGCTCGCACGACGCTCCGCACGACACGCACTTGTCGATCGTCGGGATGTTGCGCATCCGCGCGCGGATCTGCATCACCGCTTCGCGCATCTCCGCGGCGGTCGTGTAGCGATCGGTCGGGTGCTTCGCGAGCGCCTTCGTCATCACGGTGTCGACGGCGGGTGGCACGTTCTCGCGGCGCAGCGTCAGCGACTGCGGCTGTGCCTTCAGGTGATTCGTCAGGATCTCGGTCGTCGAGCCGGCGAAGAACGGCGTGCGCTCGGCGAGCAGCTCGTAGAGGATGATGCCGACCGCGTAGATGTCCGACGCGAACGACGGCGGCGCGCCGCTGATCACCTCGGGCGCCATGTACTCCGGCGTGCCCGAGATCGAGCGATCCTCGTTGACGTCGCGAACGCCGGTGACGAGGCGCGCGATGCCGAAGTCGACGATCTTCACGGTGTCGGTACCGGCGCGGCGCTGATCGAGAATGATGTTGTCGGCCTTGAGGTCGGCGTGGATCACGCCGGCGAGGTGCGCTTCCTCGATGCCGTGCAGCGTCTGCGCGATGATGTCGAGCACGCGGTCGACGTCGAGCGGGTTCTCGTTGACCAGCAGCTGGGTCAGCGTCGGCCCCTTGACGTACTCCATCGCGAGATAGAGCAGGCCGTCGGGCGCCTGGCCGTAGTCGATGATCGAGACGCAGTTCGGGTGGTTCAGGCGCGATGCCGACATCGCCTCGCCGCGGAACCGCGTGATCATCCGCGTGTCGGCCGAGAGCTCCTCGTTGAGGATCTTGACTGCAACGGTACGGCCGAGCGCGATCTGGTCGGCCTTGTACACCGCGCCGCTGCCGCCGATGCCAATGCACGCAGTCAGCTTGAACTTGTCGCCCAGCACCCTGCCGACGAGCTTCAGCGACTTGGCGACTTGATCCTGAACGCTCATCCCGTTTTAGACCGACCCCTGATCAGACCCGTTCGACAACCACGGCGATGCCCTGACCGACCCCGATACACATCGAGGCTAACCCGAAACGCGCCTGGCGTTGCTGCAACTCGATCATGAGAGTCAGCACCAGCCGCGCTCCCGATGCGCCAAGTGGGTGACCCCACGCGATCGCCCCTCCGTTGACGTTCACTTTTTCAGGGTCGAGCCCGATCTGGTCGATGCAGGGAATTGCCTGAGCTGCGAATGCTTCGTTGAGCTCGGCGAGGTCGATCTTGTTGGCCGCGAGGTTCGCGCGCGCGAGCACCTTCTTGCTCGCTGGAATTGGCCCGAGGCCCATGTAGCTCGGCTCGACGCCGGCCGAGGCGCCCGCGACGTAGCGCGCCTTCGGGGTCAGCCCGAGCTCCTTGACCGCCTGCTCGCTCGCGAGCAGTACCGCGGCGGCGCCGTCGTTGAGGCCCGAGGCGTTGCCGGCGGTGACCGTGCCGCCGTCCTTCTTGAACGCGGGCTTCAGCTTCTGGAGTTGCTCGATCGTCGTATCGGGACGGAGATGCTCGTCGACCGACACCGTGATCGCCGCGCCGGTCTTCTTGTCGACGCCGGTCGTGATCGGCGTGGTCTCGAGCGCCATCCGGCCCGCCGCGAGCGCCTTGCCGGCGCGCTGCTGCGACTGGAGCGCGAACTTGTCCTGCGCCTCGCGCGACACGTTGCAACGCTCGGCGACCTTCTCGGCGGTCTCGCCCATCGCGAGCGTGCCGTGCGCCTCGGACATCTTCGGGTTCACGAACCGCCAGCCGAGCGTCGTGTCGTAGATCGTCGGGTTGCCGCGCTGGAACGCCTCGGTCGCCTTGCCCATCACGAGCGGCGCGCGCGTCATCTGCTCGACGCCACCGGCGACGACGAGATCGGCCTCGCCGGTCATGATCGCGCGCGCACCGTCGACGACCGCGTTCATGCCGGAGCCGCACAGCCGGTTGACCGTGACGCCGGGAACGCTGACCGGCAGCCCCGCGAGGAGGCCCGCCATCCTCGCGACATTGCGGTTGTCTTCGCCGGCCTGGTTCGCGCAGCCGAAGATCACGTCGTCGATCTTGTCGGCCGGGATGTTCGTCTTTGCGATCAACGCTTTGATCACCGCGGCTGCGAGGTCGTCGGCGCGCACGTTCGCGAGCCCGCCGCCGTAGCGGCCGAACGGAGAGCGCAGTCCATCGACGAGATACGCGACCCTGGTCATGCTCGGACCATACGATGAAAACTGGCCCCCGGGATCGGGCCTCCATAGGGTCTAGGAACCATGTTCCTCGCGTTTACCTCCCCGGATAAGCAGGCCGACGCCGAGCAGGACGTCAGCTGGCTCGCGATTCGCCAACCCGCCGTGATCCGGCTGCTCGAGCAAGAGCTGGGCAGCCCCGACGATGCGCGGGTCGCCGATGCGTTCGCCGCGGGGCTCGACCTCGCGTCGCGCGTGCTCGGCGGCCGAACCCCGCTGGGCGATCTGCGGTTGGACCACCAGTCGCTCTCCGCTGGGATGGCCGCGGTACGCGCCGGCCGCTGCGATCGGGCGATGGTCCGCTCGATCCGTGATCAGATCGCGGAGATGCCGGTCGTCCTGATGCCGCACGAGGAGGACACGATCGCGACGGTGATCGGCGCGATCATCTACGCGGTCCTCGATGCAAGCGTGCGCGATCTCGACGACGCGCTCGTCGCGTAGCCCTACGGGATGCCGAAGGCCGCGCGCGCAGCTGTAAGCGCCGCTTCGAGATCCGGCGCGAGTGGACACGTCACCGCGAGCTCGCCGCCGTCGGGGTGAGGCACCCGTAACGAGGTCGCGTGGAGCGCGAGCCGGTGGAGGTCGAACCGCTCGCGCCACAGCCGGTTGTGCTCGCCCTTGCCGTAGCGGACGTCGCCGATCAGCGGGCACGCCAGGTGCTTCATGTGACGCCGGATCTGGTGAAGCCGGCCGGTCCGCGGCCGCGCTTCGACGAGCGCGTAGCGGCCGAACGTGTCGCGCCGCCAGTACTCGGTGATCGCCGGCACGCGTGGCTCGCCCGGCGCCTTCGGGATCGCGTGATCGAGCACGCCGTGCTCCGCCGGATGACCGCGCGTGATCGCGAGATAGCGCTTGTCGGCTTCCGTCCACGCGTCGGAGAACGCGCGCGCGGCCTCTTTGTCGAGCGCGAACAGGACGATGCCCGACGCGCCGCGATCGAGCCGATGGATCGGATAGACGTACGCGTTCACCGTATCGCGGACGACCTGGAGCAGCGCGTCGTCGGAGTCGTCCCAGCCGCGATGCGTCGCGATCCCGCTCGGCTTGTCGACGACGACGCAACGCGGATCGCGATGGAGGATCACTCGCCGAGATGCTCGCGGAAGAAATCGATCTGAACTTGCTGGCGCGCGATCGCGAGCTTCGGGTCCGGAACCATGTGCGTGCCCGAGAGCAGCACGACCTTCGCCGTCTTGCCCGCGACGTAGAGCTCTTCGACGAGGCCGAGCGTGTTCGCGAGGTGAACGTTGTCATCGGTGATGCCGTGGATGATCAACAGCGGCCGGCGCAGCTTCGCGGCGTGGGTCAGCGCGCTCGTCGCCGCGTAGCCCTGCGGGTTCGTCGCGGGCGTTCGCATGTAGCGCTCGGTGTACGCGGTGTCGTAGAGCGCCCAGTCGGTGACGGGCGCGCCGGCAACCGCGCACGCGAACACGTCGGGGCGGAGCAGCAGCGCGAGCGCCGACAGATAGCCGCCGAACGACCAGCCGAAGATCCCGACGCGGCGGAGATCGAGCTCGGGATAGCGCGCGCCGACCGCCTGCAGCGCACCGACTTGATCGTCGAGCGGTGCGGTCAACAGATCACCGGAGATCGCGCGCTCCCACGCGCGGCCGCGACCGGGCGTGCCGCGATTGTCGCTGCGCACGACGATGAAGCCGGCGTCCGCGTACCACTGATCCATCACGTACGAGTCGCGCGCATCGAGCACGGTCTGGAGGTGCGGGCCGCCGTAGACGCTGAGCAGCACGGGGTACTTGTGCTTCGGATCGAACGCGCGCGGCCGGGTGATCGCGACGTGATGATCGCGGCCGCCGACCTGGACGACCTCGAGCTTCGTCGTCGGGATCAGCTTCGGAGCTTCCGCGACCGATGGCAGCTCGTGACCGTTCGCGGTGACGGTGCGACCGCCGCTGCTGTGGCTCTGCGCGATCACGATCACGCCGTGATCGAGACCCGCATGCGCGACGCCGGCGCCGTCGGTCAGGCGCGATGGCGCGTTGCCGTTGATCGGGACGCTCCAGACATCACTCCGGGTCGGGTCGGGCGAGGCCTCGACGATCGCGGCACCGTCTTGAATGCCGAGGAGGTCGCCCATGCCGAGCTCCGGTGTGGTCAGCGCCTTGTCGAGCGAGCCATCCGGGTTGCGCAGCTCGAGCGTCCACGCGCCGCGCGACTCGGTCGCCCACAGGAACTTCGAGCCATCGGGCAGCCACATCGGCGAGCCGAGCGAGCCACCGACGCCGCGCTCGCGTGCGCCGAGCTCGCCGTTGAGATTGATCCACGCGTCGTCGTGCTCGGTGAGCAGCGTCTGCTTCGCGAGCGGCGCGATCACCGCGAGGTCGGTCTGCTCGCGCGACAGCACGACGATCGTCAGCGGAAGCTTGCCGGCCGGCCAGCTCACCCGGCCGAGGTACGCGTACTTCGCATCCCAGGTGATCCACTGCGGCTCGCCACCGCTCGCGTTGACGAGGCCGAGATCGGTGATCGCGTTCGGCGTGCCCGCGCGCGGATACTTGAACGGCACCGGCGCCTTCTCGGGATGGCGCGCGTCGGCGACATAGATCGTGTCGACCGGGCGCTCGTCGGTGCGCTGGAACAAGATCTGTTTGCTATCCGGCGACCACCAGAACCCGCGCGTGCGGCCGAGCTCCTCCTGCGCGACGAACTCCGCGGTGCCGTACTCGAAACCCTCGGGGTGCTTCGTGAGGCGCTTCGCGGTACCGCCCGCGGTTGGCACGGTCCAGAGATCGCCATCGCGAACAAACGCGATCTGCGCACCATCGGGCGAGATCCGCGGATCGATCGAGGCGCCCTGCGGATCGACGGTACGGCGCTGCCCGCTCGCGCGATCGATCACGACGAACCGGCCGCCGATCGGAACGAGTACGAGCTTGCCGTCTGCGGAGACGTCGACGTTGACGACGCCGCGGGTCGCGGTCCGCGTGCGCTCGCGGCGCGCCTTCTCGGCATCGCTCAGGTGCTCCGCTTCACTGCCGAGCAGCTCGGCCGCGGTCGCCAGCGTCTTGACGGTGCCGGTCTTCGCGTCCATCTCGAACAGGTCGGCGGCGAAGTCGCGTGGCGCGGTGCGGCGGAACAGGACCGCCCCATCGGCGGTGACCGCGAGTGGCACCGGCATGCCGAGCTTGAAATTGAAGGTTTCGGCGGAGGCGGTGAGGAGCTGGGTGTCGATCTGGCGCCAGGTCATCGTGGTCGGGGCCTTCGGGTGAACGCACGCGCAGGCGAACAGGCAGATCAGAAAGCGGCGCATGGCGCGCGCAGTATCGCCGTTATTTTGCCCTCGGGCGGCGGGTGCCGGACCATTTGCGAATGCGCAAGGAACGCCGTGTTCGCCGGGCCGATACGACCACGCAGGCCCTCAGGTACCAGCTCGATCAGTGCTGCCAAGACGGCGGGATGGAGGCGATGGTCGTCGCCGATCGCGACGGCTTACCCCTCGCCGCCTCCGGCGATGCCTATGCCTGCGACGAGATCGCCGCGCGGATGGTGCTGGTCGGTCCGCGGGTGTCTGCATTCGACGGCACGCTGCTCGGCGACAAGAAGAAGTGGGACGTCCAGATGACGAAGGTCCGGATCGACGGCAGCGAGCTGCTCGTCTGCGCCGTCGGCGGGACTCCCGCGCAGCGCAAGAAGCAGATCGCACGCGGTTCCGCGGGCGCGCTTCGCATCCTGGCTGCGTAGAGCTACGCTTGGCGGATGAAGACCGCCGCCCTGTTGGTATCGGTGCTCGCGCCCATCTTCGCGCTGGGGGCGTGTGGCCATCACAAGTCCGATCGTTCGATCGATCGCGATACGCAGAAGAAGCTGCTGATCGATCGCAACTGGATCGACGTGATGCCGAAGACCGAGCGCGACAAGCTCCACGTCTATCGGTTCGTGCCGACGATGGGTGGCGGCGTGTTCCAGGACCGCACGATCTTCAAGGGCACGTTCGAGCTGTTCAAGTTCGCCGTCGATGGCGATCAGATCGAGTTCGACCTGCTCGAGACCCACGACAAGGTCCGTAGCCAGTTCGAGATCACGCCGGTCGATGGCCCCGAGCCGTTCGACCTGAAGCTCACGATCCCGAACGATCCGCGCGGCCCGCACGTTTACTACGGCTCGCGGGCGGAGACCGATCGCGACGGCCACCTGCTCGAGCAGGCGCTCCGGCACTGACCGGCGCGCGCAGGCCATCGAACAAGATCCCGAGCAGGCGATCGACCGCGCCCGGATCGCGGGTCTGCTCGGCGATCCACGCAGCGGAGTGCGCGGTCAGGATCACCTCGCGGATCTCGGCATCGGTCCGGATCTCGCCGGCCTTCTGCGCGCGCGCGAGCAAGCGCGCACCCGCCTCCTGGATCGCATCGCACGTCGCGCATAGCGAGGTCCCGGTCTCCGCGACGAAGCTCGCCGCCACCGTCCCGATCAAGCCGCGATAGGTCGTGACGTGATCGACGAGCGCGCGCAGCCATTCGGCGAGCGCCTCGGCGGGGCGGGAGCACGACAACAGCTCGGTCGCACGCGCGACGATCGCTGCATTGCCAGCCGACAATACGGAGGCGATCAGATCATCGCGGGTCGGAAAGTTCCGATACAGCGTGCCGATCCCGACGCCCGCGCGCTTCGCGATCTCCTCCAGTGATGCATTCGCTCCACGCTCGCTGAACTCTGCCTTCGCAGCCTCGACGAGGAGGTCCTGGTTGCGCTGGGCGTCGGCTCTGAGCGGGCGATGGAGGGCGGGCATGGGCGTGAAAAAAACTCCGAGATCGTTCCTTGCCAAGTGGAGGGTGCCTCCGTATATCAACCGGAGGATGCCTCCACTATTCTTAGCACGCCTCGCCGCCACGCCAGCCCTGTTCGCGCTCGCCGCCTGCGGCACGAGCGCGTCCGCTGTTCCGGCGCAGGGTCCGCCGCCGCCGGCCGTCGGCGTCGCGACCGTCGCGCTGCGCTCGGTCAACCCGACCGCCGAGCTCGACGGCCGGGTCGAAGCGATCCATCACGTCGACGTCAAGCCGCGGGTCTCCGGCTACGTCACGGCGGTGCGCTATCACGAGGGCGGTGAGGTCGCCGCCGGGGCCGCGCTGTTCGAGATCGACGCGCGCCCGTATCGCGCTGCACTCGCGAAGGCGACCGCCGAGCTCGCACGCACGCGCGCGAAGGTCGCGCTCGCAAAGGACGAAGCGGCCCGCGGCGAGCGCCTGCTCGCGGCGAGTGCGATCGCGCGAGCCGAGCGCGACTCCCTCGCGTCGGCGGCAGCGCAAGCCGAGGCCGAGGTCCAGGCCGCGGTCGCGACGGTCGAGCTCGCGCGCCTCGATGTCGAGTTCACCGAGGTTCGCGCTCCGATCGCGGGGCGCACCGGCCGCGCGCAGGTCAACGTCGGCGACTACGTCACCGCGGGTGGCGCGGCGGTGACGACGATCGTGTCGGTCGATCCGATGTACGTCTATTTCACCGGTGACGAGTCCACGTACCTGCGGTTCGCCTCGCACTCCGATCAGGCGAACATCGCGGTCGGGCTCGCAGACGAGTCCGACTTCCCGCACGCGGGCAAGGTCGACTTCGTCGACAACCGGCTCGACGCGAGCACCGGCACGATCCTCGTGCGCGCGATCGTGCCGAACGCCGACAAGCGCCTCGCGCCCGGGCTGTTCGCGCGGGTCCGCCTGCCCGAAGGCAACCCGATCCAGGCGGTGCTCGTCGACGACAAGGCGATCCTCACGGATCAGGATCGCAAGTACGTCTACGTGCTCGGCGCCGGCGATACCGTCGAGCGCCACGACGTCAAGCTCGGCCCGATCGTCGACGGGCAGCGCTTGATCAGCGACGGCCTCAAGGGCGGCGAGCGTCTGATCATCAACGGGATCCAGAAGGTGTTCCCCGGCGGCAAGGCGACGGTCGCGAAGGCCGAAGCCCCCGCAGCGAAGGTCGTGCCGTGAATCTCTCCAAATTCTTCGTCGACCGCCCGATCTTCGCGGCGGTGCTGTCGATCGTGATCTTCACGGCCGGCGCGATCGCGATCCCGCTGTTGCCGGTGAGCGAGTACCCCGAGGTCGTGCCGCCGCAGGTTCAGGTCCGCGCGTTCTATCCCGGCGCGAACCCGAAGGTGCTCGCCGAGACCGTCGCCGCGCCGCTCGAGCAAGCGATCAACGGCGTCGAGCACATGATGTACATGAAGTCGGTCGCCTCGAGCGACGGCACGATGACGCTCGCGGTGACGTTCCGCCCGGGCACCGACCCCGACGCCGCGCAGGTCCAGGTCCAGAACCGGGTCTCGCAGGCGCTCGCGCGCTTGCCCGAGGACGTTCGCCGCCAAGGCGTGGTGACCCAGAAGCAATCGTCGAACATCACGCTGGTCGTCCACCTGCTGTCACCGGATGCTCGCTACGACTCGGTCTATCTCCGCAACTACGCCGCGCTGCACGTGATCGACGAGCTCCGCCGGATCCCCGGCGTCGGCGATGCGATCGCGTTCGGCGGTGGCGACTACGCGATGCGGGTGTGGCTCGATCCGAACAAAGTCGCGGCGCGCGGGCTCACCGCGAGCGATGTCGTCAACGCGATCCGCGATCAAAACGTGCAGGTCTCCGCCGGCCAGCTCGGTGCTCCACCGACCCAGAAGGCCGCCGACTTCCTGCTGTCGATCAACGCGCCCGGCCGCTTGATCACCGAGGAGGAGTTTCGCCAGATCGTGATCCGGGTCGGCGATCACGGCGAGCTCACGCGGCTCGGCGATGTTGCCCGGCTCGAGCTCGGCGCCGGGTCGTACTCGTTGCGCGCGCTCCTCGATAACAAGCTCGCGGTCGGCCTCGGCATCTTTCAGGCGCCGGGCTCGAACGTGGTCGAGCTCTCGCACCGGATCCGCGCGCGGATGGCCGAGCTCGCGACCTCGTTCCCGGAAGGCTTGACCTGGGAGGTCGCGTACGACCCGACGGTGTTCGTCGAGGAGTCGATCAAGTCGGTGATCGAGACTCTGTTCGAAGCCGCGCTCCTCGTCGTGATCGTCGTGATCCTGTTCCTCCAGACCTGGCGCGCGTCCGTCATCCCGTTGCTCGCGGTGCCGGTGTCGATCGTCGGCACGTTCGCGGTGCTGCTCGCGCTCGGCTTCACGATCAACACGCTGACCCTGTTCGGCATGGTGCTCGCGATCGGCATCGTCGTCGACGACGCGATCGTGGTGGTCGAGAACGTCGAGCGCAACATCGAGAACGGGCTCGAGCCGCACGCGGCCGCGCATCAGGCGATGCGCGAGGTCTCCGGCCCGATCATCGCGGTCGCGCTCGTCCTGTGCGCCGTGTTCGTACCGATGACGTTCATGGCCGGCTTGACCGGTCAGTTCTTCCGCCAGTTCGCGGCGACGATCGCGATCTCGACGGTGATCTCGGCGATCAACTCGTTGACGCTCTCGCCGGCGCTCGCCGCACGCCTGCTGCAACCGCACGGCGCGCCACGCGATCGCCTGACTCGCATCATCGACGCCGTGCTCGGTTGGTTCTTCCGCGGCTTCGACCGCGTGTTCCGCCGCGGCGGCCGCGCGTACACCGGCGTCGTCGGTCTCGCCGTCAAACGCCGCAAGCCCGCGTTCGCGATCTACGCCGTGACGCTCGTGCTCGCCGGATTCATGTTCCAGAAGGTCCCCGGCGGGTTCGTGCCGACGCAGGACAAGATGTATCTGATCGGCATTGTCAGTCTGCCGGCCGGCGCATCGCTCGATCGCACCGAGGCGGTCACCCGCGAGGTCAGCAAGCGGGCGCTATCGACCGAAGGCGTGGCGCACGCGATCGCGTTCCCCGGCCTCAACGGCGTGCACTTCACGAACACGCCGAGCTCCGCGGTCGTGTTCATCACGCTCGACGACGCGAACCATCGCAAGAAGACGGCGCCGCAGATCGCCGGCGAGATCAACGGCAAGCTCGCCGGGATCTCGGAGGGCTTCGCGTTCGCGATCATGCCGCCGCCCGTGCTCGGGCTCGGCACCGGCGCCGGGTTTTCGCTGTTCGTCGAAGACCGCGCTGATCGCGGCGATAGCGAGCTCGCGCAGGCGATCGGTGGCCTCCAAGGCGCGGTCGCTCACACGCCCGGGATGTTCCCGCCGTTCTCGACCTACCAGCCGAACGTGCCGCAGCTCGATCTCGCGATCGATCGGACGAAGGCGAAGGCGCAGGGCATCGCGCTGTCCGATCTGTTCGCGACGCTCCAGGTCTACCTCGGCTCGGCGTACGTCAACGACTTCAGCCGGTTCGGGCGGACGTATCAGGTGATCGCCCAGGCCGATGCGCCGTTCCGCGATCACGTCGAGCAGATCGGCGAGCTGCGCACGCGCAACGCGGCCGGCGCACTCGTGCCGATCGGCAGCGTTGTCGAGGTCAAGCACACGTTCGGACCCGATCCAGTCGTGCGCTACAACGGCTTCCCGGCCGCGGATCTGGTCGGCCAGGCCGATCCGACGAAGATGTCGTCGGAGCAAGCGATCGCGGCGGTCCAGGCCCAGGCGCCGAACGTGCTGCCGCCGGGGTTCAAGTACGAGTGGACCGATCTCAGCTATCAACAAGTCAGCGAAGGCCGCGCGAACCTCGTCGTGTTCCCGCTCGCGATCCTGCTCGTGTTCCTCGTGCTGTCGGCGCTGTACGAGAGCTGGGTGCTGCCGCTCGCGATCTTGTTGATCGTGCCGCTGTGCATCCTCGCGGCGCTCGTTGGCGTCCACGTCGCCGGCGGCGATCGCAACGTGTTCGTCCAGATCGGCCTCGTCGTGCTGATGGGGTTGGCGACGAAGAACGCGATCTTGATCGTCGAGTTCGCTCGCGAGCTCGAGCATCAAGGCCGCACGGTGATCGAGGCTGCGATCGAAGCGTGCCGGTTGCGGCTCCGGCCGATCGTGATGACGTCGTTCGCGTTCATCGCCGGCGTCGTGCCGCTGATGCTGTCACACGGTCCCGGTGCAGAGATTCGGCGGGCGATGGGCGTGACCGTGTTCGCGGGCATGATCGGTGTGACGATCTTCGGCCTCGTGTTGACGCCGGTGTTCTACGTCGCGCTGCGCACCGTGACGAAGCGAGTGCGCGCTCGTCACGAGCTCCTCGTCCCGCCCGGCGCCTAGCGCGTTCGGCGACGCGCGCGAACGAGTGCGAGCACCCCGAGCGCGAGCGCGCCGGAGCTCGCGGGGCCGCCGCTCGCCGAGCAACAACCGCCACCGCCGCCCGCGGACAGCTCGTCGACGCACTTGTCGCTGCAGCCATCGCCGCTGAACGTGTTGCCGTCGTCGCACTCCTCGCCCGGATCGAGGAAGCCATCGCCGCAGCGCGGGACCTTCGCCATGCCGACGATGCACACGTCGTCGAGGTTCCAGCCGCCGCGCTCGCCGGTGCCGTCGGTCTGGAGCTGCCAGGTCACCGCGACGGTGTTGTAGTAGAGGTGCGGCGTGAGATCGATGTCCTGGAAGCGCCACTCGCGATCGACGTGCGGCAGCGTCGCGCTCGGGTTTGTCGCGTTGTGCCAGAGCGTATCCGTGCTCGCGATCATCGTCGCCTGATCGCGCTGATTGTCGTCGACGGTGAGCCACCGCCAGTACTGGAGGTGGATGATCTGGAACGCGCTCGTATCGATCGTCGGCGTGGTCGTCGCCGTGACCTCACCAGCACCGTACTCGCCGTCGCTCGTGAGGTTCGTGCCGTAGATGTAATTGCCGGTGTGAGTCGTCGTCGGATCACCGGACTGACCGAGCGAGCTGTTCGGGCGCGCCCATTGCCACTCCCACGGGGCGGTGCCCGACGGGGTCCACGTGACCGGCGCTTGATCGAACATCTCGCACCAGATCGGCGTCGCGGTGCCGATGAACACTTGATACATCGGGTCGGCCGGGTTGTCGGGGAGCGAGCGCTGCGTGCCGTCGTCGAGCGTGATGTCGACCGAGTAGTTGACGACCGTGCCATCGGGCTGCGGCGCGATCGAACCGGTCCACGCGTCGCCATCGGGCGCGAGGTCGAGATCGTTGACGACGCTGTCGCCGACCTTCCACAACACGTGCATGCCGAGCACCTGGCGCACCGGACACGCGCCGGCGGGCGGGGTCGTCACCGGCACGCGGATCATCGAATCGACGAGCTCCGGCGTACCGATCGCGAGATCCGCGAAGTCCGGCGCGAGGCCGTGGATGCCGAACGCGCGCTGGATCGTGCAGAAGTGCGGGGTACCGTTCGACAGGTCGCCGTCGTCGTCATCCGCGATCAACGCGGCGTCGTAGCTGGTCGGGAGATCCTGCGCGCGGCGCAACACGCCGAGGAAGATCTTCTCGGTCAGCGCGACGCCCGGATCGTGGCCGAGCTGCGAGATGAATGCCTTGCGGAGATCCCACAGCGCACCGCTCACGATCATCCCGGACACGTGCGCGTCGACCGAAACGTCGCGCGGATACGTGTACTCGCGCCCGATCGGATCGATATCGCGCGTCGGGTTGTCGGTGAAGTCGAGCCCGCGCCCGATCCCCGAGTCCTCGGTGATGTTCGCGGCGTTGAAGTCCGCGAGCCCCTCGGAGAGCTGGAGCTGGTACGCGCCGACGTCCGGGATCGACTCGTGAAAGTGCAGCGAATGGCCGAACTCGTGCATCACGATATCGGCGACGCGCCCAGTGTTCTCGCAATCCGGCGTGCCGCGCGCGAGGTGGACGTCCGTGCCGCTCGAGAACGCGTTACACGGATTCGTCTCGTTGACGTAGAACACGAACGGATCGAGCCACGCTGCCGTCGCCGGATCGATCCGCTTCGCGCGTTCGGCGGCGGCGGTGCCGTAGACGTAGGTCGAGATCTGCGCGTCGTCGAGCTCGACGTTCGCCGCACTCCAGATCGCACCGCCGCCGGGCAGCACGTCGAGCGAGGTCGTCGCCGCGGCGCCGGCCTGGTTGACGACCATGACCTCGGTGCCGGTGCAGCTCGGGATCACCGTCGAGGGATTCGTGCCCGTCCAGCTGAACGTGCCGGTCGCACTGGTCGTCGTCGAGGCGGCGTTGACGGTGATCGTCGCGGTATGCGCGGGCGTCGTGCCGCGAACGCCGGATGCGTAGCGGACACCGGCGTTCAGCTGGAGCGTTCCGGTCGCATCGCGCCGCCGCGAGATCCGCGCGACCTCGCCGCGATCGTCATCGTAGACATCGTCGTCGGTCGTACGCGTCAGATCGACGACGCGATCGATTCCGCGGTCGCGCAGCACGACCTGTTCGCCGCGGCGATGACTGCTCGCGATCGGCGCGAGGCCTTGGAGCGAGTGATCGAGCACGTCGGTGAGCTTGCCGTGCGAGAACACGAATCCGACCTGGCCGTCGATCACGTGCCTGCCGTGCCAGCGTTGCTCGAACCCGATGCTGCGAATCCCGTCGTCGACCCGATCGGTGACGAGGACGAACTCGCCGGGAACGTGCTGCGCGAGATATTGCTTCGCGCTCGCCACGGGATCCGACGTAGGAACCGCCCGAAACGGTCCCGCGCTCGCGCTCGTCGCGAGGATCAGCAATCCGAAACGTAGAACCGTAGGCGTAAGCGTAACCGTAAGCGTAAACGATCCGGGTCTCCGGTTTGACGTGATCGGGTGCACACACCGAAACGCAAAACGCCACGCACTCGGCGTGGCGTTGAACTCCGATCAGTCGGCGACTACGCGCGCGCTTGCGCGTTCTTCGCCGGCTTCTTCGCCGGGGGCGGAACCGGCGCGGTCTTGCCATTGCCGTTCGCCTTGCCGTTGCCATTCGGCTTCGACGCGGTGCTCTTCGCCGCACCGTTCGCCTTCGCGCCGGCCTTCTCGGTCAGCTCGGCGATCTTCGGCGTCTTCTCCCACGTGAACTCGGCCTCTTCGCGACCGAAGTGACCGTACGCGGCCGTCTTCTTGAAGATCGGGCGGCGGAGGTCGAGCTCCTGGATCAGCATGCCGGGGCGCGCGTCGAACGTCGCCAACACGGCCTTCGTCAGCTGCTCGTCGCTGACCTTGCCCGTACCGAACGTGTCGACGAGCATCGAGACCGGCTCGGCGACGCCGATCGCGTACGCGAACTGGACCTCGCAGCGGCGCGCGAGGCCCGCGGCGACGACGTGCTTCGCGATGTAGCGCGCGTAGTACGCGGCCGAGCGATCGACCTTGCTCGGATCCTTGCCCGAGAACGCGCCGCCACCGTGGCGGGCATAGCCGCCGTACGTGTCGACGATGATCTTGCGGCCGGTGAGACCGCAGTCGCCCTGCGGGCCACCGATGACGAACCGACCCGTCGGGTTCACGTGGATCTTCGTCTTGTTCGTGATCAGCTTCGCCGGAACGATCGGCTTGATCACGTGCTCGCGGATCGCTTCCTCGATCGTCTTGAGCTTGACCTTGTCGTCGTGCTGGGTCGAGACGACGATCGCCTCGACGCCGGTGACTTCGCCGTCTTCATAGCGGACCGAGACCTGGGTCTTGCCGTCGGGGCGGAGCCAGTCGATGCCCTTCGTCTTCTGCTTGCGGACCTGCGCGAGCTTGTACGCGAGCTGATGCGCCATCTGGATCGGCAGCGGCATCAGCTCCTTCGTCTCGTCGCACGCGTAGCCGAACATCAGGCCCTGATCGCCAGCGCCCTGCTTCGTCGGGTCGCCGCGATCGACGCCCTGCGCGATGTCGGGCGACTGGTGCTCGACCGCCGTCATCACGGCGCAGGTCGTGGCGTCGAAGCCCATGTCGCTCGACGTGAAGCCGATGTCGCGAACCGCGGTGCGAACGATCTTCTGGAAGTCGAGCTGCGCCTTGGTCGTGATCTCGCCCGCGACGAGCACGAAGCCCGTCTTCGCCACCGATTCGCACGCGACGCGGCTGTACGGATCGGCCGCGAGGCACGCGTCGAGGACGCTGTCGCTGACGGCATCGCACAGCTTGTCGGGGTGACCTTCGGTGACGGACTCGGACGAAAACAGATAACTGGCCATGTGTGTGGCGGGACTATTCAGCGATGCCCCCCCGCTGTCAACGACGGAACGCGGTACGATAAACCCGTGGGTATCGCGCGCGTTTGGCTCGGTCTTGCCGCCGCCATCACAGTTCTCATGTCCTGCGGCGGCGCCCCCCCGCAACCCAAGCGCGGGGTGGTCGAGGGCGACCTCGGATCCTGGCATTTCCGTCGGTTTCAACCGGTCCTCGACGTCGAGGTCTGGGTCGAGAACAACAAGGCCGAGGCCTACACGGCCAGCTATGTCTCCGACGTCGCCGAGCGAAAGGGCCACGTCGAGGACAAGGACGTCGTGAACGTGTTTGTTACGCGCTACGAGAAGGACGACGGCGTCCTCCGCGAGACCGTGAAGCTCGTCCGCCGGCTCGCCGCCGAGCAGGGCTATCAGGTCGAAGAGGACAAGGTCGGCGGAGCCCGCGCGCTCAGGATCAACGGCCACGGCGAGTCGTGGGTGATGTGGGCCGCGAAGAAGCACGTCGTGAAGGTCGGCGGCCGCGGCCGCGACAACGTGCCCGACTCGATGGTCTCGAGCTACGCGGATCGCTATCCCTCGGTGCTGCCGGGCGGCGTGCTCGAAGGTCCGCTGCCACCGGGACCCGACAACCCGGATCCGACGAAGAAGAAGGACGAGAAGGAGCCGTACGACGCGAACAATCCGAAGCCGGATCTCGACAAGTACGACCCCAAGAAGTCGAAGATCCCGGGCAAATCGAAGACGAAGGACGACTGATGCTGCGGCAATTTCGCGCCGGTACGAAGGAAGCGACGGCGCTACTCGATCGCTCGACCCGGTTCGAGGATGGCATCGACGACAAGGTCGCTGCGATCCTCGCCGACGTCCGAGCTCGCGGTGATGCCGCGGTCGCCGACTACACGCGCAAGTTCGATCGCCGCGAGCCGCCGTACGAGATCGCGACCGCGCGCTGGAACGAGCTCGCCGCCCAGGTCTCCGCACCGGTTCGCCACGCGCTCGAGCTCGCCGCGCATCGGATCCGCGCGTTCCACGAGCGCCAGGTCGAGCCCGATCTCGATCTCACGCTCGACGGTGTGCGGCTCGAGCTTCGCGTCACGCCGCTCGCGCGCGCGGGCCTGTACGTGCCCGGCGGAACGGCGCGCTATCCGTCGAGCGTCCTCATGACCGCGATCCCCGCAAAGGTCGCAGGCGTCCGCGAGGTCGTGATGGTGACGCCGGGCGCGTCGCCCGAGGCGATGCTCGCAGCGCGGCTCGCCGGTGTCGATCGCGCGTTCGAGATCGGCGGCGCACAGGCCGTCGGCGCCCTCGCGTTCGGGACCGAGACCGTGCCGCGCGTCGACAAGATCGTCGGTCCGGGCAACGCGTGGGTCGCCTCCGCGAAGCGCCAGGTCTACGGCGAGGTCGACATCGATTCGATCGCCGGCCCATCGGAGGTGTTGATCATCGCCGACGCATCGGCGCGGCCCGCCTGGATCGCCGCCGATCTGCTCGCGCAGGCCGAGCACGATCGCGAAGCGCGCGCGGTGCTCGTCACGACGTCACCCGAGCTCGCCGCCGCCGTCGATGGCGAGCTCGTTCGCCAGCTCGCCACGCTGCCGCGCCGAGAGATCGCGGAGCACGCGATCACCCATCACGGTGCCGCCGTGCTCGTCGCGTCGATCGACGCCGCGATCGCGTTCGCGAACACGTGGGCACCCGAGCACCTCGAGCTCCAGGTCGAGGATGCGCGCGAGGTCGCATCGCGGTGCACGACCGCGGGCGCGATCTTCGTCGGCGCGTGGTCGTCGGAGGCCGCAGGCGATTACCTCGCCGGTGGCAACCACGTGCTGCCGACCGGCGGTGCCGCGCGCTACGCGTCGCCGCTCGGCGTCCACGACTTCCGCAAGCGGACGTCGCTGATCGAGTACAGCGAGGCCGCGGCGAAGCAGCACGCCGACTCGATCCAGACGCTCGCGACCTGCGAAGGACTCGACGCCCACGGCCGCTCGGCCGCGATCCGGAAGTCATGACGCTCGGGCCGCTGCTCGACCGTGTTCCCGTCGCGCTGCGCGGATCGTCGGCCTACCACGTACCGCAGCCGCCGGAGATCCGCGCGAAGCTCGACGCGAACGAGCTGCCGTTCGCATGGCCGGCCGAGCTCCGCGAACAGCTCGGCGCCGCGCTCGCCGAAGTTCCGCTCGAGCGCTATCCCGACCCGCGCGCGAAGGTCCTCCGCGACGTGATCGCCGGCCAGTACGCGATCCACGGCGACCAGCTCGTGTTCGGCAACGGCTCCGACGAGCTGATCGCGATGCTGTGCAACGCGTTCGCCGGACCGATCCTGTATCCGGTCCCGACGTTCGTCTACTACAAGCTCGCGGCCGTCGCGCGCGGCATCCCCGCGATCGAAGTGCCGCTCGGCCCCGCGTTCGAGCTCGACGAGGCCGCGTTCGAGCGTACGATCGTCGAGCACCGCCCGAGCGTCGTGTTCCTCGCGCTGCCGAACAACCCGACCGGCACGCTGTGGCGACTCGACTTCGCGTGCGAGCTCGCGGCGCGCCATCGCGACACCGTGATCGTCTCCGACGAGGCGTACGTCGCGTACAGCGGCGCGACGAACCTACCGGCGCTCGCCGCGCACCCGAACCTCGTGATCATGCGCACGCTGTCGAAGGTCGGGCTCGCCGGCCTTCGCGTCGGCTTCACGATCAGCGCGTCCGCCATCGCCGAGGTGCTCGAGAAGGTACGGCCGCCGTACAACCTGAGCGCACTCGATCAAGCGGCTGCGGTGTTCGCACTGCGCGAGGCTGGCCCGTGGTGCCTCGCGCGCGCTGCCGAGGTCGTCGACGAGCGCGCGAAGCTGCTCGCGCAATTGCGCACGCTGCAGTGCGAGGTGTTCGCGAGCGAAGCGAACCTCGTGCTCGTGCGCTTCGGTGCGGGTCGCGCCTCGCAGATCTGGCAGGGGCTCGCCGATCGCGGCGTCGTCGTCCGCAACTTCGATTCCCCGGCGGGGGGCCCGCTCGCCGGCTGTCTGCGGATCACCGTCGGCACGCCCGCCGAGAACGCGTTGCTCGTCCAGGCGCTGCGCGAGCTCGCATGACCAAGCTCGGCGTCGCGCTGCTCGTGCTGGTCGCGTGCAGCACGAGTGGTCCGGGCCCGGGGCTCGACACGAACCGCGAGCTCGCACACGTCGCGGCGCTCACCGCGATCGGGCCTCGTCCGGTCGACACGCCGGCGTCGCGCAGCGCCGCGCAGTACATCGAGCACGAGCTCGCCGGGATCCCGCTCGAGCTCATGCCGGTCGGCGATGTCGATCTTCCGGAGCTCGCCGTGCTCGACAACGTGATCCGGCCCGCGCGCCACGTTCACGTCGACGATCCGGATCTGATCGCCAGGTTCGGCCCGCCCGGCAAGGCGCTCGTGATCATGGGCCACTACGACAGCATGCCGAACAGCCCCGGCGCGGTCGACGACGCCGGTGCGGTCGCGGTGCTGATCGAGCTCGCGAAGGAGCTCCACGCGCATCCGCCGGCGCAGCGCGTGATGATCGTGTTCACCGCCGATGAAGAGCGCGGGCTCGTCGGCGCCGAGGCGCTCGTGCTCCATCACGGCGACGAGGTCGCGCTCGCGATCGCGCTCGATCTGATCGGTGCGAGCGGTCGGATCTCGCTGAACGGCGCGAGCACGCGGATCGGCTACGCGGAGATGCGCTGGCTCGCGGACTCCGCGATGCGCGCCGGCGCGATCGTCGACGCACCGTTGCCTCACCGCGTGATGAGCCGGTGGTTCCCGCAGGCCGAGCGCGCGGATCACGGCGCGTTCACGCGCGCGGGCTTTCGCGCGTTTCACCTGTATCACCGCGGCCAGGACGGCCTGTGGATCGACACCGCGTATCACAGCCCGCGCGATACGGCGTCGCGCGTCCATGCCGAGGCGCTCGACGAGATCAGCCGCTTGCTCGTCGCGCTCGTCGCTGCGCCTATCCCGCGCGCGGGCGGCGACGGATTCTGGCTTCCGCTCGCGGTCGACACCGTGGTGCCGCGCTGGGGCCTCCTCGCGTTCGATCTGTGGCTCGCGGTGATCGCGCTCTTCGGGTTCGCCGCATTGCGCGTCGGCGGCGACGGCGGCGCGACGCGCGGCGCAGGGCTCATCGCCGGAACGCTGTGCTTCGCGCTCGCGGCCGCGGCGGCGTTCTTCGCAGATCGTCCGATCGCGATCGATCCCGAGCACGTCTCGCTGACGCCGTTCGTGATCTCGACGGTCGGCGCCGCACTCGCGATCGCCGGCGTGTTCGGTCTGCTCACCCGGATCGTCGCGCGCCGGTACGCATGGATCGGCGCGAGGCGGTACCTCGCGATCGCGATCGCGATCCCCGCGCTGATCGGTGGAGCGCTGATCGCGATCGGCGCCGCGGAGCTCGCGTGGATCTGGCTGGTCCCCGCCGCTGCGCTCGCGCTCGCACCTCGGTTGCCGCGCGTGCTCGCGGCAGTCACCGCGCTGACCTCGCTCCTGCCGGCCGCGCTGATCCTGTACCCGCAGCAGATCCTCGAAGCGCGCTGGCATATGGTCTGGCCGGCGGGAGTGCCGCTCGCCGCGTTCGTCGCGGCCTTGGGCGCGCCCGCGGCCGCTGCGGGAGCGTGGTGGCTTCGATCACGGCCGGCACGGGGTCCTCTGGGGACACTCGTTCTCGCCGTGGGGTGCGGAGTCTCGGCGCTGGCCGGTTTCGCGCTCCAATTCTCCATCTAACCATCGAGAACTTCGTACGTTTCGTACGTTGCGCGAATTGGTCACCAGCCTTGCATTACCCGCCCGTTACACCTGATGATTTACCGGGGCCTCATGACTCGAATCACCGTCATTGTCTCGCTCTTGTTTGCGTCGGCCTGCGATGTCGGCACGGTGCTCGCGAACCAGGGCGGAGGTGGCGACGGCGGGAATGGAGGTAGCGGTAGCGGAAGCGGCAGCGGGAGTGGTGGCGGCTCGAACTGCGGCGACCTCGTGTCGCCCGCCCCTGCGCCCCACCTGCACGCCACCGGCGGAACCTCGAATGCAGGCCAGGCCTGCGTCGCGTCCGGTTGTCATCTTCCCGGCAGCACGGGCACGAACGCGCCTCCATTCAGCTACGCCGGCACGGTGTACACGACCGCGGCGGGAACGACGCCGGCTGCGGGCGCGGTCGTCATGGTCACGAATGCGGGCACGACCCGGAAGCTGATCGCTGACAGCGACGGCAACTTCTACGAGGATCCGGCCCTGCTCGCCGCGCCGACGAACCAGGCGACCGCGAACACCGCGGCGACCGCGTGTCCGACGAGCACCCCGATGGCCGGCGCGCTCGTCGCGGGTGGTGGAAACTGCTCGGCCGGTGGCACGTGCCACGGCGGCAGCGAAGGCAAAGTCCACCTCTAGTCGCGCTACTTCTTCTTGCGGACCGCGATCAAGCGCGCGTAGGCCTCTGCCGCGACCGCACAAACCTGGCGCAGCTCGTCGATCGCTTCGGCGCTGAGCTCGGTGCCGTAGCCATAGAGCACGTTGACGACGCGCTTGCCGATCGTGATCACGCCGGCGGTCGCCGACTTCGGCTCGGCGATCCCGAGCACCTTGTGGAGGTACGAGTTCACCGTCGACGGCGCGACTTCGCCGGAGAACACGCCGGACTCCGCCGCGACCGCGGTCTGGATGATCGACGGCGCATCGAGCGGGATCAGCAAGTGCTCGACGGCGGCGCGTCCCGGTAGATCGCCGACGGCCTTCCAGCCGAACGCGAGTTGATCGCGGACCGTGAACAGCACCGCGCCTTGAAATGCACCGGCAGCGTAGCCGAGCAGCGCATCGATCATCGCGTCGCGATCGGTCACGGTCGCGAGCGCTGCGAGTGCGTCGTCGGCATCGAGCGGCTTGCGCGGTGGCTCGCTGACGGTGTCGGGCGCGATCGGCGGGTTCGTCGAGCGATGCGGACGCACCGTCGTCGCGCGTTCCGCGGGCGCGGCGTCGTCAGCGTCGAGCGATTCGAGCAGATCTTCGGCGTCGAGCTCGAGCGACTCCGAGTCGTCGAAGAGCTGCGCCATCTTCGTCGACCGCAGCTTCGGCTTCGGCCCGGGCGCGGAGACCGGTGCAGCCGGAACCGGCGGCAGCCCCGGCAACGGTGGCGCGGGCAGCGCGGGATCCGCGGCGTTCTCGTCGCCGCGCGGCGACTCGCCGAACTTCACGAACCGCGCAGGTCGGGCGACGCCGTAATAGCGCTCGACGTAGTAGTAGATCCGGACCTCGGGCGCGACGCGCGGCAACACGCGGTAGCCGGTCTGGTGGGTCAACGCTTCGAGCGTCGCGAAGTCGTGCGGGTCCTCGACCGCTGCGATCAGCTGGCGATCCTGGACGACCAGCGGCACGACCTTGAACTTGAACGCGGCTGCCGGCTGGAGCAGGCGCACGGCGGCGCGCTTGGCACGCTCGAGCATCGCGCCGGTCGCGATCGGAATGCCGAGCTCGAGGCCGAGGTAGACGGTCAGCGCCTCGAGATCGACGAGGCCGTGCTCGAACAGCACCGTGCCGAGCCTCCCGCCGTCCTTGGCTTGGGCCGTCAATGCACGCTTGAGCTGATCGTCGGTCAGACGACCGTCGCGCAGCAGCATCTCGCCGAGCCGCATCCGTCTGCGACGGTAGCACGCCGATTTCGCCCGCCGAAATTTGCGTCGCGCGACGCATCTATAAGCCGGCTGGAGTTTCGGTCGCCTCGTGGTATTCGTCAGGCGTGCGCTACGTCCCGCTCGCCGTCGCGATCATCGCGGCCTCGTGCGGCGGCAAAAAAGACCGCGCGCCGGAACCGGTCGCGGTCCCCGGTCAGCCGGCACCCGCGGAGTCCCAGGCCACGCTGCCGGCGCCGCCGCCGCCGTTTCCCGAGGGTACGCACTCGCTCGAGCTGGTCCGCACCGTCGGCGTCCGGCTCGAGCCCGCCGACGACGCGAAGCGGATCGGCACCGTCGCGATCGACACCCGCGTGGGCTGGACCCAGGTCCAGCACGGGCACGGCTGCGACAAGCCCTGGGTCGAGATCCAGCCGCGCGGTTGGGTCTGCGGCGATTACGTGAAGGCGTCGACCAAGCCGCCGTACGGCCAGGAGGTCCCGCAGCTCGACCGCGGCGAGATCGTGCCGGGCATCTACGGCAAGGTCACGGCGCCGAGCTCGGTGACCTACACGCTCGCGAAGCCCGAAAAAAAATCGGACAAGAAGAAGAAGCCGAAGAAGGGCCCGGTCCGGTCGCCGAAGGATGTCGACGACGACGCGCCGGTGACTGTTCCGAAGATGATCGAGGATGCGCCGATCGTCGGCTCGCTCAACGTCCGGCAGTACGACGAGCTCAGCGTCGGCGGCAAGACGTATTGGAAGATCGCGCAGAAGGACAACCTCTACGTCCTCGCGTCCGCGATCTCGAAGCACCAGCCTTCGCACTTCAGCGGCGAGCGGCTCGGGGACGACACCGGGATCAAGGTGCCGATCGCGTTCGCGTGGCCGCGCGGCGGCATGCTCACCGCGTGGGTGACCGCGAAGGCGACCGGCGCCGGTGCGGTCCGCCAGATCACCCAGCGCACGCTCGTGCCGATCCTCGAGGTCTCGGCCGACGCGAAGGGCAAACCGAGCGCGTACCGGATCGGCGACAACGAGTGGATGTCGGCCGCCGACGTCCGGGTGTTCGCCGCGAGCGAGCCACCCGCAGGGCTCGGCAAGCACGAGCGCTGGATCGACGTCGATCTCGACAACCAGATCCTCGTCGCGTTCGAGGGCGACGAAGCCGTCTACGCGACGATGGTGACGAGTGGCGGCAAGGAGACGCCGACCGAGACCGGCGTGTACCGGATGTGGATGAAGGAGTCCGAGGCCGACATGAAGGGCCTGAACGGCGAGGATCCGTACTCGGTCGCGACCGTGCCGTGGACGCAGTTCTTCTCGCCCGAGAAGGGCCTCGCGCTGCACACCGCGTACTGGCACGACGCGTTCGGCAAGCCGCGCAGTCATGGTTGCGTGAACCTCGCGCCGCGCGATGCGCGCTGGCTGTACTACTGGAGTGATCCGCAGGTGCCGCCCGGCTGGACGATGGCCGCCGGCGTCGTCGAGGCACCGGGATCGATCGTGCGGATCCGCAGTGCGGCGGATCCGACGCCGGAGCTCAAGGGCTACGCGAAGAAAGTCGCCGAGCAAAAGCCGTAGTCGTGGCCGTCTACATTGACGGCGACGGCGACGTGGAGGTGGTCGCCACCGTAGTCGCAATGAACGTTCCGGGCTTGGACGTTTGATCGAACCTGCGCGAGGAACGGGTCGTTCGAAACGACGAGAGACCGAGGATTCGCCCCAACGCAACCTCGAGGTGACGAGATCAAGGTCGCAACACGTCACAGGTAGCGACCAGCTCCACGTCGCCGTCGCCGTCAAGGTCGACGACCACGACCACGATGACGTTACTTCGCGACGGTCAATCTACGCGCGTTGACCTTCGCCTCGGCTGCATCCATCGCCGCCACGAGCTCCGCACCGAACAACGCGCCGATCGTGTCGCGCGCCACCCGATACAGCGTCGGCGCATCCTCGACGTACGCGCACGAATAGTCGTGATAGTCATCCGACACGAGGATCGCGCCCTCGCCGTACGACAGCGGGAACAACCGGCAGATCGACGGCTTCACGCCGTGAAAGTCCCAGCCCTGCTCGAGCGACGCGCGATGGATCGCGCAACCGCGCCGATCGTGCGAGAGGAACAAGCAGCCACCGTTGTGGACCGCCGTCCGGACGACCGTCCCCGACGGCACGTCCGGATCGTGCTCGGGCTCGCTCTCGTCGAACCAGGGCAGGTTCTGGACCTCGGCCGCGAGCACCGGCCGGATCTGCTCCGCGCGCGCGAGGATCGCGTCCTTCTCGAACAGATCGACATCGCAGCCGTACTGGCAGCACGCCTCGAGCTTGGTCTCTCCGGTCGCGTGCATCTTGCACGTGTGCTCGAAGCAATCGGCGACCACGCGACGCGTGAACACGTCGAGCTCGGCCTTCGTAAACCGCGGGTGATCGAGCTCGACGTACGACATCGGCGCGGACCCTATCAAATCGCTGTGATCTCGGCGAGCAGCGCGGCGAGGTCGATGCGCGATCCATCGCCACCGGCATCGCGGTCGACCGCCAGGGTCAGGGCCGACAGCGTCGTTTGATCCAGCACGCAGTCCGGGTCCGGCGTGGTCGCGGCGAAGTTGCGGAAACATGACTCGATCACCGGCAGGCTGTTCCGGGTCATCCGAATTGGTGCCCCGTGCGTGCGACATACAAAAGGACGCGCCTCATAGATCCGACACCGCCCATCGGTACCCAGTGCGGCGCACACCTCAGCAGACGTTTCGACCGCCAGCGCGCGCCGCTGTTCGGGTGGCATCCCCGCGACCAGCGTCCGGATCGCCTCCGCCTCGGCACGAGTCACCGACAATCTCACGTGACAGCAGTCCGAGCAGCCCGTACTGCACTGCATGTCATCGCCATGGCGGGTGGTGACTCGTGCGAAGAAGCCATCGATCTTCGCTACTAGCTCGTGGTATCGGGACACTTGAAACGAGCATAGCGGTCATGGACCTCAACGACATCGTCGTCTTTACGAAGGTCGCCGAAACCAAGAGCTTTACCGGGGCGGCGGATGCACTCGGCTTGCCGAAATCCACGGTCAGCCGGAAGCTCGCGCAACTCGAGGAGCGCCTCGGCGTGCGGCTGGTCCAGCGCACGACCCGCAAGCTCGCGCTCACCGATATCGGCGAGATGTACTACCAGCGCTGCAAGGGCATCGTCCACGACGTGCTCGAGGCCGAGAAGCTGGTCACCGACATGCAGGCGACCCCGCGCGGCCGGCTGCGGATCACCGCGACGGTCGACCTGTCGACCCGCTGGCTCGGCGACATCGTCGCGAGCTTCCTCGCGCAGCACCCCGAGATCAACATCGAGCTCGAGGCGACCGACGAGGTCGTCGATCTGATCGAGGACGGCTTCGACGTCGCGGTCCGGTTCGGGCCGATGCCGGAGTCGACGCTGATCGCGCGCCGGCTGTGCACGCTGTCGCTCGTGCTCGCCGCATCGCCGGCGTACGTCGCGAAGTTCCCGATGAAGTCGATCGACGAGCTCGATGGCGCGGAGCACGTGCTGTTCACGCCGACGACCGCGATGAACGCGTGGACGTTGCACAACGGCGACCAGACCCACGAGTTCGGTCGGCCGGCGCGGTTCGCGAGCAACAACTACGGCGCGGTCCGCGACGTCGCGCTCGCGGCTGGCGGCATCGCGTTGCTCTCGGAGTTCATGATCGCCGACGACCTCGCCGCCGGCCGGCTCGTCCGCGTGTTGCCCGAGTGGCGCACGCGGATGACCGAGGTCCACGCCGTTTACCCCGCGCGCCACAACCTGCCGCCGCGGCTCACGCTGTTCCTCGATCATCTCGCGAAGGCGCTCAACCCGCCTCCGTGGGAACGAGCGTAGGACATGACGATCACGCTCGACGACGTCCTCAAGTGGGCGGACCTCTATCTCGTTCCGATCGGGATCAAGCTGCTATTCGCGCTCGTGATCCTGCTGCTCGGGCTGTGGATCTCACGCGCGATCATGCGGGCGCTCGACCGCGTGATGGATCGCAGCAAGGTCGACATCTCGCTGCGCAAGTTCATCGGCAGCGTCGCGTACGCCGCGCTGTTCGTGGTCGTCGTGATCGCGGCGCTCGATACGGTCGGGGTCAAGACCACGGCCGTCGTCGCCGTGCTCGGTGCCGCCGGCCTCGCGGTCGGGCTCGCGCTCCAGGGCTCGCTGTCGAACTTCGCCGCCGGCGTGATGCTGATCGTGCTGCGCCCGTACAAGGTCACCGACACCGTGGTGATCGGCAAGTACACGGGCGTCGTCGACGCGATCAAGGTGTTCCACACGATCCTCGTCACCGCTGACAACCGCGAGATCACGATCCCGAACGGCCAGATCATCGCCGCGCCGATCGAAAACCTCACCGTGCTCGGTCGTCGCCGCATCGATCTCGTCGTCAGCGTGACCCAGGGCGCGAGCCTCGGCCAGGTCCGCGAGCTACTCGCCGGCGTGCTCGCAGCAGAAGATCGCTTCCACAAGACGCCCGCGCCATCGATCGCGATCTCGTCGGTCACCGACACCTGGATCCAACTCCAGGTCCGGCCGTGGACCACCTGCGAGAACTACGCGAAGGTCATGTCGGAGACGATGGAGAAGATCAAGATCGCGATGGACGGCGCCGGCGTGAAGTACTCGGTCGCGCTACAACCCGCGGCATGAACAAAGCGCTCCTCGCGTCCGGCTCGATCTCCGGCGCGATCGCGGTGGCCGCCGGTGCGTTCGGCGCGCATGCGTTGAAGGAACGACTGTCCGACAAGGCGTTGGCGATCTTCGAGACCGGCGCGCGCTACCAGATGTATCACGCGCTCGCGATCGTGCTGTGTGCGGCGCTCGCCGGCAGCATCAGCGGCGCGCGCACCGCAGGCTGGTTGTTCCAGGCCGGCATCGTCGTGTTCTCGGGAAGTCTGTACGCGCTCGCACTCACCGACGTGAAGGTGCTCGGGGCGATCACGCCCCTCGGCGGGCTCGCGTTCATCGCGGGCTGGGTCTGGCTCGCGATCTCTGCGTTGCGCTGAACATGAGAACGCGGCCCGGCTAGACTGGAGCCGGTGCGGTGGTTGTGGATCGCGATGCTGGTCGGCTGTCGCTTCGACTTCGATCCGCGCGGCGTGATTGGCGACGCGAATGGCGACGCGCGCGGCAGCAACGCGATCGACGCGCCGCTCGGCCCGACGCGCTTGATCTTCACGACGGTCGGCACGTATCAAGGCTCGCTCGGCACGCTCGCGACGAGCGATGCACTGTGCACGTCGCTCGCGAACGGCGCGGGTCACGCGGCCAACTTCGCCGCGGTGTTGACGACCACCGGCGTCGACATCACGACGCGGATCCCGTTGAGCGGCGGCAAGACGATCCTGCGCAACGACGGCGTGATCGTCGCGACCGACGCGACGTTCTTTACCGCGGCACATAGCGGCGCGCTCGACGTCGACCTCGCGGGCACGCTGCTCACCGCGAATCTGTTCGCGTGGACGAACGTCGAGGCGACCGGCGCGGCGGGCGCGAGCGATTGTGTCGGGTGGACCGATGCGTCGAACGCGAACGTCGGCGTCACCGGCTCGCTATCGGCGATCGATGCGACCTGGGCGGATGTCGCGACCGCGAAGTGCAACCGAGTCGCGCATTTGGTCTGCATCGAGCTCTAGGTTGACAAGTGTAGTTTGTACACTATCATGGAGGCATGAAGCGCTTCTTCCGCCGCGCGTATGCCGCCGCCGAGCTGCCGAAGCAGTTTCCACCGGTGTTGCGCCATCCGAACAAGCAGCTCGCGTTCGAGCTCGCGATGCAGGGGCCGGCGCCGGTCGGGGAGATCATCGTCACGCGCTGGCATCCGCTCGCGTTGCCGGCGGTGGTTCCTGCGGCTCGCACCAACGAGCAGGTTCGAGCCGGCTACTACGACTATGCGGAGACGCGCGAAACCGTCTGGCACGTCAACTTCGCCGACCCGAACCTGTTCGTCGCCTACGGCTCGGGCCTGCTCGCGCAGGACGAGCTCCAGTGTGTCGAGCATCCTGCACTCGGATCGATCCGAGAGGCGCTCGAATCTGAAGACCTCGCCGCGTGGACCGAGGAGGATCTCGGCCCGACGCCCGTACTCGTCGCGAACGTCGAACGCCGCTGCACCTTGGAGACCGCGGCGAGTCTCGCGCGGCCGTTCGGGTTGTACGGCAACCAGTTCGCGCGCGCGGATGCAGCGACGATCAAGAGCGCCCTGATCCGCCACGATCCACCGAGGCGCTCGAACCTGATCGCGATCGCGGCCCCCGTTGGCAGCGGACGCTATACGCGCGCACAGATCGAACGCGTGATCGTCACCGCGTTCACCGGGTTCGCCGCGGCGGTTCACGAATCTTCAGGCGACGTCGAGATCGACACCGGGTTCTGGGGCTGTGGTGCGTTCGGCGGCAACCGCGAGCTAATGACCGCGCTCCAGCTGCTCGCGGCGCGGCTCGCCGGCGTCACGCGCCTCGGGTTCTACGCGTTCGACGATGCCGGCCGCGCCGAGTTCCTGCGCGGCCAAGCGGCCCTCGAGCGCGCGCTCGACGGAACGACGGGCGTCACCGACGCGATCGAGCGGCTCCTGGCCGTTGGCTACGAGTGGGGCTTCAGCAACGGGACCTAGCCGCAGAGCATCACATCCGAATGTCGCAGCTTCCATCCGACCTCGCGCAGCAGGTCACGACCGCCCTCGCCGAGGACATCGGCGACGGTGATATCACCGCTCGACTCGTCCCTGCCGCTCAGCGGGTCACCGGCAAAGTCATCACCCGCGACGACGCGATCTTGTGTGGCCGCGCTTGGGTGACCGAGGTCTTCCGCCAGCTGGATCCGACGGTCGAAGTGACGTGGCACGCGGACGACGGCGACCGCGTTACCGCGAATCAAACGCTGTTCGAGGTCGCAGGCTTGGCGCGGCCCGTTCTCACGGGCGAGCGCACCGCGCTCAACTTCCTCCAGCTCCTGTCCGCAACGGCGACCATCACGCGCCGCTTTGTAGATGCGATCGCGGGAACCCGCTGCGAAGTTTGGGACACGCGAAAGACGATCCCAGGGCTTCGGACGGCGCAGAAATATGCGGTCGTGTGTGGCGGCGGCAACCACTACCGCATCGGGCTCTTCGACCAGGTCTTGATCAAGGAGAACCACATCGCCGCCGCCGGCTCCCTGACGGCCGCCGTGGCAGCAGCTCGCAGCGCAGCCGGTTCACGCAAGATCGACGTCGAAGTGGAGACGATGGAGGAGCTCGAGGAGGCGTTGCGCGCGGGCCCGGACGTCATTCTGCTCGACGAATTCAGCTTGGCGGACATGAGGACCGCCGTCGCGCTGAACGACGCAACCGGCCGTCGGGTCAAGTACGAAGCCTCGGGCAGCGTGACGCTCGACAACGTTCGCAGCGTCGCAGAGACCGGCGTCGACTACATCTCCATCGGCAGCGTTACCAAGCACGTCCACGCCGTGGACCTGTCGCTGCGGTTGGCCTTCGCCTAACAGATCGTCACGTCGACGCCGTCGCCGTGGTTCTCGGTCTTGATCGGGATGTCGAGGAACGCATTGATCGTCTCGATGTTCGTGGTCGCGTGGAGCGACAGCTCGTCGCTACGGAACCGACCGCCGCCGGCGACCGCGAGCGGCAGCAGCAGTTGATCCGCGAGGTGCTCGCCGACCGGGACCTTCGCCTCGAGAAAATCTTCGAGCGCGTCGAGCGCGTCGTCGGCGACATCCTCGGCGGGATAGCCCTTGCGACCGTGCGCCGTCGCGAGCTCGCGCACGCCGCTCGCGAGCTCGACCTCGGCCATGAACAAGTTGTGCGGGCCTTCGCGAGCGAATTCGCGAACCTCGCAGATCGGATCTTTCAACCGCTCCTGCGCGCACGCGATCTCGCGCTCGGCGATGTGGCGCGGCAAGCCGGCGACGATCGCCGTCGCGCGCCGGGCGACGACCTCGCCCGCGGTCATCACCTCGATCGGCTTCAACTTCGAGGGCCGGATCTCGACCACGATCTTGCCACCGCCCTTCGGCAGGAAGCCGTGTTTGACGAGCGTCAGGTCGAGATCGCCGCCCATCGCGCGGAGGTGCGGCACGAACACGCGATCGAGGAATTCGAACGGCGGTGCGAGCGGGTTGTGCGTGCCGCCGGTGACCTCGACGCGCAGCGCCTTGCCGCTCGCGAGTGCGGGGACGAGCACGGTCTGGATCAACAGCGTCGTCGATCCCGCAGTCCCGATATCGATCTCGACGACAGAGGCCAGCTCGCCACCGGGCACGAGCTCGAGCTCCTGCATTCCCGGTTCGAGCTCCGCGCCGCCGGGTGCGGTCGCGCGGCCGTTGCACAGCCTCGCCGCTGCCTTCACGCACGCGAGGTGCTGGGGCTGCAACCCGGGTCGCTTGCGGCCGGCGCGGATCCGCTTCATCCGCAGTTTGCGGTTCGTGATGATCGCGAGCGCGAGCGATGTTCGCAGGATCTGGCCGCCGCCTTCGCCGCGCGAGCCGTCGATATCGACCGGAAGCCTCAACGTCGCCTCATCCCTTCACGCACACGACCTGGCGCAGCTCGTGGACGATCTCGACGAGGTCTTCCTGGGCGGCCATCACCTTGTCGATCGGCTTGTACGCCATCGGCGTCTCGTCGATCACGCCTTCGTCCTTGCGGCACTCGATGCCGGCGGTCGCCTTCTCGTGATCCTCGACCGTGAACCGCCGCTTCGCTTCGCCGCGCGACATCGTCCGTCCTGCGCCATGGCTGCACGAGCAGAACGACTCCGGGTTGCCCTTGCCGCGGACGATGAAGCTACGCGCGCCCATCGAGCCGGGGATGATCCCGAGGTCGCCGACGCCCGCGCGCACCGCACCCTTGCGGGTCACGAACACGTCGTGGCCGAAGTGATGTTCCTTCTGCACGTAGTTGTGGTGGCAGTTGACCGCGAGCTCGCCGAGCTTGAACGGCGGCAGCTCTTTCTTCGCGACCGCGATCACGGCATCCATCATCAGCTGGCGATTCGTCATCGCGTAGCGCTGGGCCCAGCCGACCGCCTCGACGTAGTCGTCGAAGTGACTCGTACCTTCGCGGAGGTAGGCGAGGTCCTGATCCGGCAGGTTGCGCACGTGGTGCTTCATGTCGCCCTTCGCGAGCTCGATGAAGTACTGGCCGATCCGATTACCGACGCCGCGCGAACCCGAATGCAGCATGAACCACACGTGATCGGTCTCGTCGAGACAGACCTCGATGAAGTGGTTACCCGTGCCGAGCGTGCCGAGGTGATTGACGTCGTTGCCGCCGCGGATCTTGCGATGCTTGTCGAGGATCCGCTCGAAGTCTTTACCGAGCGTCTTCCACGCCTTCTCGGTCGTCGCGGGGAGCTTGCCCCACGCGCCGCGATCGCCGCGGCCGCCGTTCGCGGTGCGGCCGTGGGGGACGGCCTTCTCGATCTGCGAGCGCAGGCGCGCGAGCGAATCCGGTAGCTGGACCGCCGGCAGATCGGTCTGGACCGCGACCATGCCGCAGCCGATATCTACGCCGACCGCCGCCGGAATGATCGCGCCTTCCGTCGGGACGACGCTGCCGACCGTCGCGCCCATCCCGAAGTGCACGTCGGGCATCACCGCGACGTGATGGAAGATGATCGGCAGCGACGCCGTGTTGATCAGCTGCTTCCTCGCCTGATCTTCGACGCCGACGCCGTCGATCCATGCCTTGATCGGCACGTTCGATGTTTCGATGATCTCCATCGGAGTCGCGCACCATGACGCGAACTCCGGCGCGTGTCGAGTCAGAACCCGGCGCGGCCGGCCTGCGGCGTCGGCGTCCAGTCGACGTTGCGGCCGGTCGGCACGTTCGTGCGATGGTCCTCGACGTTCTGCGACGGCTGGAAATTGTCGAGGTTCATGCCACCGGTGACGCGGGCGAGAGAAGCAATGTCGAGCGTGGGGAGTTGCTTGTTCGTCATTAGTGCGAGCTAGTGCGAACGCGATGCCACCGCCAACCATGCGCAGTTCCTAGCGGGACCTGCTCGCGCGACGTCACCGGCGCGATGCAGTTGTCTACCTAGAACTGCTGTTCGCTGAACGCGGTCAGCAAGTAGTGCGGAGCGGTATCGGGATGGAGCACGATCGCGCCGTCGGCGTTCGTCGCGTTGCGATGGATCTTGTCGGCGCTATCGGCCTTCGGTGGACCGGAGCTCGTCGCGAACACCGAGATGTGCTCGCCGAGCTCGACCATGTCGTAGACGCGTTGCGCGGCGGTGGCCTGATCGGCCTCGGTGAACTGCGACTTCATGACGTGGAGAGTTGTGGCGTAGTCGAGCTGCGCATCCGGGTGCCAGCCCTCGGCCCACGCCGGACCCGCGAGCGGCGCGTCGACCTCGGTAAGGAAGACATCCGGCGGACCCTGGGTCGACAAGACATTCACGACCATCCGGTACGCGGCGCCGCCGGCCATGACCTGAACCACCGTGTGGGTCGAGTTCGGCTGCGTGCAGCCCTGAAAGTTCGGCGGGATCACGGCGAGCACCGTGCCGTCCAGGCGGCCGAAGCTGTTCGTCAAGCCACTGCCGAACGTGGTCGCGCACGCGACGGCCTTCGCCGGCGTGCTATCGCCCGCGTACGCGTCGGGCTTCGCCGCGGAGCTCCCGCACGCGGCTGCAAACAACCAGATCCAGCGCATCGCGCGCGCATGCCATCACGCCCCACGCGCGGTGTAAAGCGCGATCACGCCGTGCGGCGCGACACCGGGACCGTGCCCGCAGCGGCCGCGGCCGTGTAGAGCGGCACCTCGATCGCGAGCGCGGCGGTCACGCTCGGGCGCGCGCGAATCCGCTCGACGTACTCCTTCAGCGCCGGGAACGCATTGAGCGACAGCCCGCCGTGCGGCGCGACGAACAGCGCCCAGAACAGATAGCAATCGGCGACCGAGAACGCGTCCATCAGGTACTCGTGCTGATCGAGCCGCCGCGCGACGTGCGCGAACATCGGATCGACATTCGCGCGGCTCCACTCCGCGGCGCCGGTGGCGACGTTCGTACCGAACACCGGCTGGAGGTGCTTCTTGTGCAGCTCGGTCGCGATGAACGCGAGCCACTCGGTGAGCCGGTAACGCTCGGCCGAGTCCGGTCGCGGCGCGAGCTTCTTCTCCGGCGCCTGGTCCGCGACGTACGGCAGCACCGCGGTCAGCTCCGTCAGCACGCCACCATCGGGCAGCGACACCGAGGGCACGATCCCGGTCGGCACGATCTGGCGATAGTCGCGCCCGTCGGGCAGGCGCTTGGTCTTGCCATCGACGAGGTGAAGCACCGGCGTGATGCCGGCTTCGAGGCACGCGAGGTGAACGGCGAACGACGACGACATGGGCGAGATGTAGAGATCCATGCCGAAACTGTCGCTTGCACGCGCCTCGTACAACAGCGCATAGTTTCCATGGAAACCATGCAAACCGCGCATGATTCTCTCGAGGTTCGCCACCTCCGTCTCGTCCGCGCGATCGGCGCCGAGGGCAGCGTCACGCGCGCGGCCGGCAAGCTCCACCTCTCGCAATCGGCGGTCAGCCACCAGCTGCTCGATCTCGAGCGCGATCTCTCGACGAAGTTATTCGATCGCGTCGGCAAGCGGATGGTCGCGACGGCGGCCGGAACGAAGCTGATCGCAGCGGCGGATCGCCTGCTGTGCGAGCTCGCGGAGCTCGAGCGCGACGTGATCGCGAGCGCGAGCCTTCGCCAGTCGCTGCGCGTCACCGCGAGCTGCTTCACCGCATACGGCTGGTTGCCGACAGCGCTCACCCGGTTCGGCGAGACCCATCCGCACCTCGACCTCGACATCGTGATCGAAGCGACCCGCCGGCCGCTCCCCGCGCTCGTCGCCGACGAGGTCGATGTCGCACTCGTGACCGAGCCGCCGCGCGACAAGACGTATCAGTGTGCGCAGATCGTCGACAGCGAGCTCGTCGCGGTCGCGCACGTCAAGCACCCGCTGTGCAAGCGGCTCCAGCGCGGCGCGTTGCGCTGGGGCGCGCTGCGCGACTGCGAGCTGCTGTTCCACGATCTCACCGACGAGCACTTCACGCTCCTGACCGGCGCGGTGCGCGAGTCGTGGCGGCGCGAGAGCGGCGAGCGACTGACCGCGCCACTCACGATCCGCAAGATCCCGCTGAGCGAGGCGATCCTCGATCTCGTGCGCGCGGGTCGCACCGTCGCGATCGTCGATCGCTGGACGATCGAGTCCAAGCTCGGTCGCTCGCTGCGCCTGATGCCGATCCTGCCGCGCGCACCGCGGACGTTCAGCGCCGTATGGCGGCGCGCGAATCCTCGCGGGCTACCCGTGAAAGAGCTGCTCGACGCGATGACGGCTGCAGCCGCACAGCACGTCACCGCCCATCAGCGATAGCCCTGCGCCTGCAGGTTGAACAGCGTCGCGTAGCGGCCGCCCTGTTTGACGAGCTCGTCGTGGGTGCCGCGCTCGATGATGTTGCCGTGATCGAGGACGATGATCTGGTCGGCCATCCGCACGGTCGAGAACCGGTGCGAGATCACGATCGCGATCTTGTCATCGGTCAGCTCGCGGAACCGCTCGAAGATCTTGACCTCGGCCTCGGCATCCATCGATGCGGTCGGCTCGTCGAGAACGAGGACGTCCGCCTCGCTGCGCATGAACGAACGGGCGAGCGCGATCTTCTGCCACTGGCCGAGCGACAGCTCGCGGCCCGAGCGGAACCACTTGCCGAGCTGGGTGTCGTAGGTGTCCGGGAACGTGTCGATGAACGGCTTCGCGAGCCCACGGTCCGCGGCGTCGGTCCAACGGCCGCGATCGTCATACGCGCGGTCATCGCCGGCACCGATGTTCTCGCCGACCGTGAGCTGGTAGCGGACGAAGTCCTGGAAGATGACGCCGATCCGGCGGTGAAGCGTCGCGCGATCCCACTCGCGGAGGTCGCGGCCGTCGAGCGTGATCTTGCCCGCGCTCGGCTCGTAGAGGCGCGTGAGCAGCTTGATCAGCGTGGTCTTGCCCGAGCCGTTCTCGCCAACGATCGCGAGCTTGCTGCCCGGCTTGATGTGCAGCGTGATGTCGTCGACCGCACGCTCGTTCGAGCCCGGGTATTCGAACGTGACGTGATCGAAGCGCACGCCATCGCCCGGCTCGGTGCCGGTCGTCGCGCTGCCGCTCGTCGTGATCGTCGGCGTGTCGAGGAACTCGTAGAGATTCGACATGTACAGGTTGTCCTCGTACATGCCGCCGATGTCGCCGAGCGCGCTCGACAGCGCCGACTGCGCCTGCTTGAAGACCAGGACGTACATCGTCATGTCGCCGATCTTGATCTGGCCGTCGATCGTCGCGAATGCGATCCACAGGTACATCCCGTAGAACGCGAGCTGGCCGATGGTGCCGAGCGCGAGCGCCCACAGGCCTCGATTGATCGCGATGTGGCGGTCGCCCGCGTAGATCTTCTCGAAGATCGCGCGGTAGCGATCGAGGAAGCGCGGGCCGAGGCCGAACAGCTTGACCTCCTTCGCGTACGCGTCCTGCGCGATCACCATCTCGACGTACATCTGCTCGCGCGCCTCGGGCGTCCGCCAGCGCGACAGCCGGAACGCGTCGCGCGAGAACTTGAGCTCGGAGATGAACGGCGGAATCGCCGCGGCGACCAGCACGGCGAGCGCGATCGGCGAGAACTTCGCGAGCAGATACGCGTAGCCGATCAGCGCGATCATGCTCTGGCCGAGCTCGAACGCTTGCGACACCAACGACAGCGGGCGCGACGACGCCTCGCGCCGCGCGCGCGTCAGCTTGTCGTAGAGCTCGCTGTCCTCGAACTGGGTCAGCTCGAGCTGGAGCGCCTTGTCGAGGATCTCGACGTTGATCTTCTGGCCGAGCTGCTGGCGCAGCAACGAGCGAAAGATCCCGAGCGTGCGTTGGGTCAGCGCTGCCGCGAGCACGAGCCCGAGCTCCGCGCCGACCCACATCATCGCGTCGTGGTGATCGTGACTCGACGCTTGCAGCGCGTCGTAGATCGAGTTGATCAGCCGCTTCGTCACCCACGCGATGCCGACCGGCAAGATGCCGCCGAGCAGGCTGCCGATCGCGAGCCCGAGCGTGAGCGCGCGGTTCGTCGACCACACCAGCGCGACGGCGCGGCGGATGTAGCGGAACACGCCGAGGTAGTTGCGTAGGTCGAACTTCTCGGGCGGCGGCGTTACCGACTGCTTGCCATGCGGGCTCGCCGCGGCCTTCGCACCGCCACCGCCACCGCCACCACCGCCTCCACCACCACCGCCTCCACCGCCGCCGCCTCCACCGCCGTATGCGATGCCGGGAGAAACTGCGGTGGCCATGCGCAGACTGTAACGTGGTTCGGCGCATCACGCGCCTCGCCGACCAGCTAGCTAGATCGGCTAGAACGTGCCAGCGATGCCGACGCCCATCGTCGCGTTGCCCGACGGCGTGCGCATGTACGTCGGCGCGAGCTGGAGGTGGTGAACGTTGTACTCGCGCGCCGCGTCCTTCGCGGTCGCGATGTCGTAGATCGTGCCGGTCGCGTAGCCCGCGATGCCGCCAAGCAGCAGCAGGCCGGCCTCGGTGTTGTTGTTGTGACAGCTCGTATCGGACTCGTCGAAGCACTTGAACGCTTCACTCGCACCCGCGACGAACGCGATCGCCGACGCCGCGCGCAGACCCATGCCGAGCGTCACCGGCTTGCCGGCGTACCACTCGCCGAGCGACGGCGTGACGAGCGAGCTCAACACGCCGAACCCGGCGACCGAGCTGTTGTTCATGCCGGCGCCGATCGCGACGAGCGCACCCGACGCGACCGTGCCACCGAGCGACAACGCGAGTGCGGTCGACGGGTCCTTCGGACCCTCGTCGCCATCATCGGCGTGGGCGAGAGTGGGGGCGCAAAGGGCGGCAGCAGCAACGACCAGGGCAACGAGCTTCGACATGCCCGGACGTATTGCAGATGGTGGTCCGACCTTTCAACATATTGAAATCACGCGATGACCTGGCAGAATCCAACCAGATCCGCGTCAGTCGAGCGTCGAACTACCGGCGCTTGCGCGACACCGTCTGGATCTTGCGGCGGCGCAGCCGGGTCGCCTCTTTCAGGCGGCGATCGGTGCGCTCGATCAACTGGACCTGGCTGTGCTTCGCGCCGGTCCCCGCGCGCTGGACGTAGCTCCCATCGGGCTGCATGTCCCACGCGCCGCGCTGATCGCTGAGCTCGGTATCGAGGATGAAGCGCAGCTCGGTCTGGAGCCGCGGGTCTTCGATCGGGCACAGCACCTCGACGCGCTTCTCGAGGTTGCGCTGCATCGCATCCGCCGAGCCGATGTAGTACTCGGCGCGGCCCGCGTTGTGGAAGTAGTAGATCCGACCGTGCTCGAGGAACCGGCCGAGGATGCTGATCACCTTCACCGATGACGACACGCCATCGAGCCCGGGCCGCAGCCGGCAGGTGTCGCGCACGATCAGATCGATCGTCACGCCGCGCTGCGAGGCGCGATACAGCGCGCGCACGATGTCGACGTCCTCGAGCGCGTTGAGCTTCCACTGGATGTGGCCGCGCTCGCCGGCACCGACGTTCGCGATCTCGCGCTCGATCTTCTCGAGCAGCGCCTGCTTCAACTGCTTCGGCGCGACGAGCAGCTTCTGATACTTGCGGCGCGGCTTGTAGCCGGTCGTCAGGTAGTTGAACAGCTCGGTGAGGTCGCGGCCGATCGCGTCGTCGCACGTGAACAGGCCGAGGTCGGTGTACAGGCGCGCGGTGCCCGCGTGATAGTTGCCGGTCGCGATGTGCGCGTAGCGGCGGAGGCCGTCGTAGTCGTTGCGGACGACGAGCGTGATCTTCGTGTGCGTCTTGAGGCCGACGACGCCGTACGTGACGTGGATGCCGGCGCGCTCCATGCGCGACGCCCACTTGATGTTCGCTTCTTCGTCGAACCGCGCCTTCAGCTCGAGCACGACCGCGACCTGCTTGCCGTTGCGCGCGGCGCGCACGAGGTGCTTGATCACCTCGGAGTCCTTCGACGTGCGGTACAGCGTGGTCTTGATCGCGCGGACCTTCGGATCGTCGGCGGCTTCCTTCAGGAATCGCTCGACCGACTCCTGAAACGATTCGTACGGGTGATGCACGAGCATGTGCTTCGCGTCGCGAATCGCGTGGAAGATATTGCCCTCGGTGAGGAAGTCGACCGGCTGGGCAGGCGCGTGCGGCGTATCGCGGAGCTCGGGGATATCGAGCGTCGCGATCTCCATCAGGTCGCGCTGGCCGAGCATGCCCTCGGCTTCGAACACGTCCATCATCTCGTCGAGCCCGAGCTCCGCGGCGAGCCGGCCGCGCAGCACCGGCTGCATGTTGCGATCGACCTGGAGGCGGACGACCGGCGCGAACTTCCGGTTGCGCAGCTCGATCTCGATCATCTCGAGGAGGTCGTCGGCCTCTTCTTCATCGCGCTCGGTGATCGCGTTGCGCGTGACCCGGAACATCGAGCACGCCTCGATCTCCATGCCGGGGAACAGGAGGTCGAGGTTGTTCGCCATCACGTCGGCGAGATCGACGAACGTCCGCGACGTTCCGATTCGCACGAACCGCGACAAGCCGGCGCCGCCGATCGGCACCTTGACGCGCGCGAGCAGCGACTCGCTGTCGTTCTCGTAGCGGAGCGACACGAGCAGGTTGAGCGACATGTTCGAGACGAACGGAAACGGGTGCGCCGGATCCATCGCCTGCGGCGTGACGAGCGGGAAGATGTTGCGGAGGTAGTACTCGCGGATCCACGCGCGCTCCTGCGCGTCGAGCTCCTTGAACGGCGCGACCCACACGCCGACCGCCTTCAGCTCGTGGAGGACCTTGTCGAGGATCGCGATCTTCTTCGCTTCGAGCCGCGTGATCAGCTCGAGACCGTCGGCGATCTGCTGCTGCGGCGTGCGGCCGTCGGGCGTCGTCGAGTGGAGCTGAGCGCCGACCTGCTGCTTCAAACCGCCGATGCGCTTCTGGAAGAACTCGTCGATGTTCGAGCTGACGATCGCGAGGAACTTCACGCGCTCGAGCAGCGGGATCCGGTCGTCCTCGCCCTCGTGCATCACGCGCCAGCAGAAGTTGAGGTACGTCAGCTCGCGGTTGAGATAGAGCTCGGGTGCGTCGAGCGAGGTCGGCACGATGTCGCCGATGCCGGGCGCGGGCGGCGTTCGTCCGGCGACCTCGATCGTGCGCAGCGACGGGCGCGGCGGGACCTCTTCGGCGATGAGCTCGAGGCGGTGCACGCCGGAGACTTCAGGCGCTGCACTGCTGGAACGATCGGCCGCCATTCATGGAAATTATACCGCTTGGGTGACGACCACGTGACAGCCGGCAGCGACCGAAACGTGCCGGAATCACTTAGTTAACGCGAACGATCTTCGTTGCCGTTCAACATGTTGTACCAACGCTTCTGATTCGCCTGGACCAGCCAGACGTAGGGCGTCTCCACTCCCGCGTCCTGGACTTCCCAGTGGCCGAGGTCGGCCTTCCACAGCGCCTTGCCGGTACGGAGCTCGACGGCGACGAGCTCGTGCCACTTATCGCCTCCGACGAATTCGTAGGACCGGACGTGATCGGTGACCGTGATCGGTCCCTTCTTCTGCGTCGCGATCGGCTCTCGCTCCGGTGCGAGACGGAAGCCGCCGAGCTTCACGGCGTCCGCCATCCCGAGCGCGAACACCTCGGCCTTGCCGCCGCGCTCGACCCGCACGGTCACCGCGGTGTCGTTCCACGCGATCGCGGGCCGGCCTTTCTCGCCGATGTAGTGCGGGATCAATGCCTGCCATACCGTCGAGCCCTTGCGATCGAGCTCGAGGAACGACCGCTCGCCACCGTCTTCGGCGCGAACGACGAGCTGGCTATCCGGATCGACCTGGAACGTATCGATCACGGCGCCGGCGTGCGGCCGCGCGTGGATCATGTACCAGCCACCCGCGCCGCCGACCGCGAGACCGACGGCGAGGATCGTCGGTCCGAGCCAGCGCATCCTCATGTCTGGCCAACCGGTTTCCCGCCGGCGGTATTCGAGTGATCGAACGGTTTCGGGCGCTCGAGCGAGGACTTCGCGGCGGTCTTCGCCTGGACCAGCACGCGCCGGCCACTCCCGAAGAACACGGTGACCTTACCGGGCTCGGACATCTCGACGACACCCTGACCGAAGTTCGGATGCTCGACCCGCTCGCCAACCGCGAAGCTCTCGGACGCGCGATAGGTGCGCACCGGCTTCGCGAGGTCGGCGGCGACCGCGGGCTTCTCGAACCGCTCGACGACCGGCTTCGCGCGCTCCGGCTTCGGCGTCGTCAGCGACGGCTGGCGCACCGACTTCGGCGCACCCTTCGGGTTCTTGTAGCGGTGCTCTTTGTTGCACTCCTTGCAGTGCACCTTGACGATCTGATCGCCGACCTTGGCGACCACCACATGCCAAACATCACCGCACTTGGAGCACAGAGCTTCGACATCAGCTCCGACGGACGCACTCATCGCCGCAGAGCATAGCAGACATGGTATTTCGTTGAGGTGAGCCAGGCTGCCGCAGACGCACTGGTGAGTGAAGGTCACGAGCTGTTCCGCGCGGAGCAGTTCGATCAAGCCGCCTCGCGATTCCAGCGCGCCGTCGTTGCGTTCCCACCGCACGCGATTGGCTGGAAGGGCCTCGGTCACGCACTTCTCTGTCTCGGCAAGCCACACGAGGCGGCGCGCGCGTTCGATCAGGCGATCGGCCTCAAGCCGGATAGCGCGACCGCATTGTGGGGTGGCGCACTCGCGCACGCGGAGATCGGGAACAAGGTCGTGGCGCAGAACTACCTGCGCCGCACGCTCGCGCTCCAACCGACCTGGATCACGATGGCGCAGGGAGTGCCGCAGCTCGCGCACTTCCTTCAGGTCTCGAGCCGTGCGGCGGATCTGCTGCGCGCGGTGTTCGGCACGTTCTCGGGGCGGACCTATCGCCACGCGATGGACTCGCAGCGCGCGATCGAGGTCGGACGGATCGCGAATCTGCCCGTGTTCGGGCAGTGGACGTTCGTGACGATCGGTGTGTCGAACAAGGACTGGCCGGAAGGTCGGCCGCGCGTCGAGCTCGTGATGGCGTCGACGGTCGACAGCGAGATCTGCGGCCAGATCCTCGCGAACCTCGGGTTCCACCTGACCTCGACCGAGTTCTTTCCGGAGCCCGGCACGATGGTGCGCGACGTCGTCGCGTCGCTCGATGCCGGCGAATTGTCGCACCGGCTGCCGCACGTCTACTGCCACCTGCCGAAGGCGTGGAACGTTCACTTGCCGCTCGATATCGGCCCGCCGGCGATCACGATGGCGCAGGTGTTCCCGATCAGCGAGCACGAGTATCAGACCTGGCGAAACCTCGGCGCGGAGCGCTTCGAGCGCAGCCTCGTCGATCGCCGCGTCGACATCGCGGACCTCCGGCGTACCGGGCTGTAGATTTGCCATCCTGACATCGCAACTCTCGGGAATACCCGCTGTCTCGGGCGGTGTAGGCTCCGAGAACGCGATGCCCGCCCTGATCGAGCTCGTCGACATCGCTCGCTACTACGTCATGGGTGACGAACGGATCGCCGCGCTCGATGGCGTGTCGTTCTCGATCGACCGCGGCGAGATGGTCGCGATCGTCGGCTCGTCGGGCAGCGGCAAGTCGACGCTGCTCAACATCCTCGGCTGTCTCGACACGCCATCCGCGGGCGAGTACCGGCTCGACGGCACGAACGTCCAGGATCTATCCGACGACGATCGCGCGCGCGTCCGCAATCGCCAGATCGGATTCGTGTTCCAGAGCTTCCAGCTGCTCCATCGCGCGAGCGCGCTGAAGAACGTCGGCCTGCCGCTCCAGTACCGCGGGATCCGCGCGAAGGAGCGCGAGCAGAAGGCGAAGAAGGCGCTCGAGCGCGTCGGTCTCGCGCACCGCATGGGCCACAAGCCCTATCAATTGTCGGGCGGCCAGCGCCAGCGCACCGCGATCGCGCGCGCACTCGTCACCGAGCCATCGCTGCTCCTGTGCGACGAGCCGACCGGCAACCTCGATTCGGCGACGACCGAGGACATCATGGGGCTGTTCAAGGCGCTCCACGATGAAGGCAACACGATCATCATCGTCACCCACGAGCCCGAGATCGCGGCGCGCTGTCCGCGAGCGATCCGCGTGTTCGACGGCAAGGTCACGTCGGATGGCAAGGGCAGCGACGTCGCGTACGAAGTCGCGAAAGGTGCGGCGTGAAGACGGTCGCCGCGATCCTGGTGCTCGCCGCGTGTCACGGTGCGGCCGAGAAGCAGGCGGCACATGCGGTGACGCGCACGGCGACCGTCACGCGCGGCGACCTGAACGATCGGGTGCTGCTCACCGGCGATCTGCGCGCGCCGAGCTCCGTCGATCTGACGTCGCCGCGGACCGAGACCTGGATGATCGCGATCCGCTGGCTCGCGAAGGACGGCGCCGACGTCAAGGCGGGCGAGCGCGTCCTCGAGTTCGACAACACCGCGGTGACGTCGACGCTCGAGCAGAAGAAGCTCCAGCTGATCGAAGCGGAGATGGCGTATCGCAGCGCGAAGGATCTGTCGGCGATCGAGACCGAGAACAAGAAGAACGCGCTCGACCAGCACCGGGTCGCGTTCGAAAAGGCGCGGGTCAAGGCGGACGTGCCCGAGGACCTCGTCAGCAAGCGCGAGTTTCAGGAGCGCCAGCTCGCGAAGAAACAGATGGAGGCGGAGGTCAAGAAGGCGGAGGGCGAGTACATCGCGCAGGGCCAGGAGGCGAAGCTCGACCTCGAGGTCAAGCAGATCGAGCTCGACAAGGCGAAGCGCGCGATCGAGACGGCCGAGAAGACGATCAACGACCTCGTGCTGAAGGCGCCGAAGGACGGCGTCGTCGTGATCGACGACCACCCGTGGGAAGGCCGCAAGTTTCACGAGAACGATCAGGTCCAGCCGGGCTGGGCGATCGTGTCGATGCCCGACATCACCCAGCCGATGGAGGTCCGCAGCCAGCTGTCGGACGTCGACGACGGCCGCGTCAGCGTCGGGATGGTGGGTGCGTGCACGCTCGACGCCTATCCCGCGGATCCGATCGCGTGCACGGTGCTCGACATCACGCCGGTCGCGCGACCGACGAAGAACGAAAATTCGCAGCGCCGCGAGTTCGCCGTGCGGCTGTCGCTCGCGAAGACCGATCCGGCGCGGATGCGGCCCGGGATGTCGGTGAAGATCGCGCTGCCGCGGCCCTCGGTGAAAGCGGCGCTGCTCGTGCCGCGCGGCGCGGTGCTCGCGAAGGACGTCAAGCTCGGCGCGTGCGATGCCCAGAACTGCGTCGTCGAGAGCGGCTTGCGCGAAGGCGAGACCGTCACGCTCGGAGGCGGCTCGTGAGGTTCGCGTTGTGGTTGGGCCTGCTGGTCGCTTGTAGCAAGCACACCGGCGAGCTCCAGTACGTCGACGTCAAGCGCGACGACCTGACGATCGGCGCGGAGATCTCCGGCGAGCTCGAAGCGATCGACTCGACCGATATCCATCCGCCGTCGGTCGGCCAGATCTGGAACTTCAAGATCGCCCAGATCGCGGGCGACGGCGACGATGTCAAAGCGGGCGAGCCGCTCGTCGGGTTCGATCCGTCCGAGGTCATGCGCGACCTCGAGACGATGCAGAACGAGGCCGATGCAGCGCAGAAGAAGCTCGAGCAGAAGCGCGACGACGCGGCGCTCGCCCGGCGCGACGACGACCTCAAGGTCGCCGAGGCCGAGTCCGCGCTGAAGAAGGCCGGCCTCAAGGCCGCGGGCTCGCCAGATCTCGTCGCCGCGGTCGATCTCGAGACCGAGAAGCTCGACGAGCAAAACGCGAAGCTCGTGCTCGCGGGCGCGAAGTTTCACGCCGAATCGACGAAGAAGTCCGACGAGCAAGAGATCGCACAGCTCGCGGAGAAGGCGACGTACGCGAAGCATCGCGCGGAGGTGCTGCGTGCGAGCCTGGCGGGGATGCAGGTGGTGTCGCCGCGCGACGGCACCGTCGTGATCCCGACCGACTGGCAGGGGAACAAGAAGAAGGTCGGCGATCCGGCGTGGCGCGGCGAGACCGTGCTGCAGGTCGTCGGGCTCGGCAAGATGCAGGGCAAGGGCATCGTCGACGAGGTCGATCTGTCGCGGGTGCGGACGAACCAGGCGGTGACGCTGCGGCTCGACGCGCTGCCCGACGTGAAGCTCACCGGTCACATCGATCAGATCGAGAAATCGGTCGGCGCGAAGTCGAATACCGATCCGAGCCGGGTCGCGAAGCTGGTGCTCGCGCTCGACAAGACGACCGTCCCGCTGCGCCCAGGCATGCGGTTCCGCGGCGAGGTCGAGACCGAGAAGCTCGCGCAGGTCGTCCAGGTGCCCGTCGAGGCGGTGTTCGTGACCGCCGATGGCCCGGTCGCGTATCGCAAGCAGGGCAGTGGGTTCGAGGTGGTGAGGCTCGTCCTCGGCAAGCGCTCGGCTTCGTCGATCGAGGTGAAGTCGGGCCTGTCGCCCGGCGATCAGGTCTCGCGCGTGGACCCCGGAGCGAAGTCGTGAAGCGCGCGCTCGCGACGCTGATCGTGCTCGCCATCGCCGGCGGTGGTGGCTGGTGGTTCTGGTCGCGCGATGCCGGCGCCGGCGATTCGACCGCGTCGTACGTCGCGAAGAAGGAGAAGTTCGTGCGCCGGGTCACCGCCGAGGGCAACCTGCGCGCGGTCAAGGCGACGAAGATCTCGACCCCGCGCAACGCCGGCACGTTCGGGCCGATGAAGATCGCGTGGCTCGCGCCGGACGGCGTGTTCGTCAAGAAGGGCGATGTCGTCGCGAAGTTCGACCCGAGCGATCCGGAGAAGCAGCTGCGCGACGGTCAGTCCGACCTCGCGTCGGCCGATGCGAAGCTCGCGAGCGAGCGGATCAAGGCGAAGACGAACGTCGCAGGGCGCGAGACCGATGCGAACACCGCCGCCGACGAGCTCGATCAACAGAAGCGATTCGCGCAGAAGGATCCCGAGATCTTCTCGCGCAACCAGATCATCGAATCCGAGATCGATCAGAACCTCGCTGGCGCGAAGCAGGATCACGCGACCCAGGCCAAGCAGATCGAAGGTCGGCGGTCGAGCTCGAACGCCGCGGTGATCGATGTCGAGCGCAAGAAGGCGCAGCTCGCGATCGATCACGCGACGAAGACGCTGTCGAGCATGGAGGTCGTCGCACCGAACGACGGCGTGCTCGTGCTCCAGCGCAACTGGAACGGCGCGTTGCCGAAGCTCGGCGATCAATTGTTCCCGGGCCAGGGCCTCGCCGAGATCCCGATCCTCGATGCGATGGAGGCCGAGGTCTACGTGCTCGAGGTCGACGGCGCCGGGCTCGTCGAGAAGCAGCCGGCCGAGGTCGTCGTCGAGGCACGGCCGGATCAGACGTTCCACGGCAAGATCCGCGTCGTCGACAAGCTCGCGCAGCCGCGCGATCAGGGCTCGCCGGTCAACTACTTCGGCGTCACGATCGCGCTCGACTCGACCGACAAGGCGATCATGAAGCCCGGCCAGCGGGTGCGCGCGACGCTCGTTCTCGATCAAGAGGACGCGATCGTCGTCCCGCGCCAGGCCGTGTTCGAGAAGGACGGCAAGCCGATCGTCTACAAGCAGACCGCCACGGGTTTCACGGCGACCTCGGTCGAGCTCGGCGTCGCGAGCGCCGGCCGCGTCGTGATCAAGAAGGGCATCGCCGAAGGCGATCGGATCGCGTTGCGAGATCCGACGCGCACGCTCGACGCGCTCGGCAGCGGCTCGGGATCGGGGTCGGCCAAGTGAGGCGGATCCTCGACGCGTTCGCGACCGCGTTCAGCTCGCTCGGCGAGCACAAGCTGCGCACGACGCTGACGATGCTCGGCATGATGTTCGGCGTCGGCGCGGTGATCGCGATGCTGTCGATCGGCGCCGGTGCCGAGAAGCAAGCGCTCGCCCTGATCGAGAAGCTCGGCACCCACAACGTCGTGCTGCGCGCGAAGCAGTACAAGCCCGACGAGCTCCAGGAGCTGCGCAAGAAGTCGATCGGCCTGTCGGAGCGCGACATCGAGGCGATCCAGGAGGCCGTCCCCGGCGTTCAGTTCGCCACGCCGCGCGTCGAGATCGAGCCGTACAAGATCCTCGCCGCTGCGGCGAAGACGACCGCGCAGGTCTACGGCGTCGGCCACCGCCACCGCGACGTGATCTCGTTCGCGCTCGCCGAGGGCCGGTTCTTCGACGCGAAGGACGTCACCGGTCACGCGCAGGTCGCCGTGATCGGTGCGGGCGTCCGTCGCGATCTGTTCGGCGTCGATCGAGCGCTCGGCAAGGACGTCAAGATCAACGACGTGTGGTTCGAGGTGATCGGCGTGCTCGCACCCGAGGCGAATCCCGTCGCGAACGTCCAGGGCGTCGCGGTGTCGTCGAGCGAGCACGAGATCTACATCCCTGCCGCGACCGCGCTGCGCAAGCTCGACCACGATCCACTCAAGTCGCCGCTCTCCGAGATCGTCGTCCGCCTCGACGACAAGGCGCCGGCCGGCGAGACCGGCGCGGTGATCGGCACGCTGCTCGATCGCCTGCACGGTGGCGTGCGCGACTACGACATCGTCGTGCCGGAGGCGTTGCTCCAGCACTCGAAGCAGACCCAACAGCTGTTCAACCTCGTGATGGGGTTGATCGCCGGCATCTCGCTGCTCGTCGGCGGCATCGGCATCATGAACATCATGCTCGCGTCCGTGCTCGAGCAGACCCGCGAGATCGGCGTGCGCCGCGCGGTCGGAGCGCGCCGCGCGGATATTCGCTTCCAGTTCCTCGTCACCGCGTTCTCGCTCGCGTTGCTCGGCGGTCTCCTCGGCGTCGCGCTCGGCGTCGCACTCGGCCGCGGCGTCGCCGTCTACGCCGACTGGCCGACGGTGGTGACGAGTTGGTCGATCGCGCTGTCGATGGGCGTGTCGATCGTCGTCGGCGTCGCGTCGGGGCTATACCCGGCGATGCGCGCCGCGAAGCTCGATCCGATCCAGGCACTCCACGCCGAATGAGCTACCAGGTGATCTTCACCGTGCCGGCGCCGACGTGGTTGCCGGACACGTTGTTCTGATTCGTACCGTTGTTGATCGAGCCACCGCCGCCGCCGCCGTACGTGCCCGCGTACGAGCCACCGCCACCGCCCGAGTAACCGCCGCCGCCACCGCCGGTGAAGCCAGCCGCACCGCCGCCGCCGTACCCGCCGTTGCGGCCGCTTTGCGATCCGCCGACGCCACCTGCGCCGCCGTTGACGTACGCAATACCGGGCGTATCCACCGATCCGTAGCTGCCCGTATCGCCGTTGGAGTTGTTGACGCCGTTCGTCGCGTAGCCGCCGCCGCCGGTACCGCCTTGATAGCAACCGGAGCAGTACAGCGTCGTGCCGCCGTTGCCGTTCGTGCCGCCCGCGCCAGGTGCTGCGCCGTTCGCCGTCGAACCGGCACCGGCTTGGCCATTCGTCACGGTCTGCCCGGGACCGCCGTTCGCGCCATTGGCAGGCACGCCACCCGACGCACCACCGCCGCCACCGGCGATGACGAGGATCGTCTGATCGCGGACGACGAACGTCCCACCGCCACCGGTACCTCCGCGCTGGCCCGTCGTGCCGTTGCCATCCGCGCCGATGCCGCCGACGAGGATCGAGATGTTCTGGGCCGCCACCACCGCGAAGTCGCCTTCGAGCGTCGCGCCGTAACCACCGACCACGCTCGGCGCGCCACCGCCCTGGGCGCCTGCCGCGAGGATGTGCAGCGACGTCACGCACGACGGCACGGCGAACGTCTGGATCGTGCCGGTCGGCGCGAACGTCATCGTGCCGTGGTTGTTGTTGACGTGCGTGCAACCCATCACCGCGTCGCACGCGTCGGTCGTGCACGCGTCGGCGTCGTCGCAGCTGACGAGGGTATGCGCGCAGGTCCCGTTGTCACAGGTGTCGGTCGTGCACGCGTTCGTGTCGTCGCACGAGGTCGTACACACGTGGTTCGTGTCGCTGCCGCTACCGCTGCCGCTGCCGTTGCCGTTGTCCGCGTCGGCGCCGCCGGTGTTTTGCGACGTCGAACCGGCCTGGGCGCACGCAGCCACGAGCCCGAGCGCGAGCACGGACAATCTCATCGTCCGGAAGCTTATCGAGAGGCCGAGGTGACGTCGAGCTGAATGTGCCGCTGGTCGAGGAGCTGACCGGTTGCCTTGAGGAGCGCCGCGGTCGCCTTCTTGTGGACCAAAACCGCTTGTAGCTCCGATAGCTGGGCCTGCGCGAGCTCGTCCTGGTGCTGGGCGAGCGTGAAGTTCGACGACTGATTCGACAGGAACTTGCGCTGCTCGACCTCGAGGCTCTCCGTCGACAACTGGCGGAACTTCGACGCGGCGAGCACCTGACGCGCCGCACTAGCCTGATTGCGAACTGCATCACGCACGGCGAACCAGATGTCCTGCACCGCCTGGTCGCGCCGGACGATCGCCATCTGATGATGGGTCCGCTCGATCTCGGTCTGGGCCGCGGTCGCGCGGCGAAGCGGGGTCCAGCTGAAGTTGAGGATCAGGCTGTACGCGTGCGAGTCGGCGCGACCGATACCGTCGAGCGTCGAGCCGTACCCGGCGTCCTGACCGATCAGCTGCCCCGACAAGCCGACATCGAGCTGCGGCAGCTCGTTGTTCTCGGCCTGGCGCACCGCGAGCAGCGCGGTCTGGAGATCGAGATCGAGCTGCGCGATTTCGGGGCGATGCTTGATCGCGATGCCGAGCGCTTCTTCGGCGGAGCTCTGGGTCGGCGCGAACTGCGGCGGCTCGACCGGCAAGATCGGCCGCGCCCACTGGTCGCGCGGAAGGTTGAGGATCGCGCGGAGCGCGTCGTAGCTCGCATCGATCGCGGCCTCGGCTTGCAGGACCTGCAGCTTGCGCTGCGCGAGCGTGCTCTCGGCCGCGATCAGGTCCGATGGCGGCATCAGGCCCGCATCGATCTGGCGGTGGGTCAGCGCCATCTGATCCTCCGCGCGCTTCTGCGAGCGCAGCTGGAGGTCGTAGCCGTAGAGCGCTTGGACGACGTCCCAGTACGCGTTCTCGGTTCGCTGGACGATATCCGCGGCGGTGACAGCGAGCTGTGCGCGCTCGTGCTCGGTCGCGATCTTCGCGCGCAGCACATCGATCCGCGGGATCACCAGATCCGTCGAGAACCCGCGGAACAACGGCTGCGTGATCGATGCGGTCAGTGCTGAGCGATAGTTCAACGGCTCGATCGCCGTGCCGGAGATCGGCGAGTACGCGCGGCCGTTCGTGAAGTCGAGCGACAGCAGCGTGCCGGACTCGAGCCGATCGCTCAGCGTCGCGCGCCAATCGTCGGTGACGAACAAGATGTTCGAGCCGGCCACGCCTTCCTGGACCGTGATCGGCGGCGAATCGGATCGGTTGTGATCGTACGATGCGGTCAGCGTCGGTTCGAACGCGCCCTTCGCGACATCGATGCCGCGGGCCGCGACCGCGACTTGCTCGCGCTCGAGCACGATGCCGAGGTTCTGGTGCAGTGCGACCTGGAGCGCTTCTCCGAGCGAGAGCCGCCAGACCTTCGCCGCCTCGACGCCCGGCGGCAGCGGCGGCAGCGCGGACATGAAGTCCGGCGGCGCGTAGGTCTCGTCATCGGCGCGTGCAGACGACGCCAACGCGAGCACGAGGAGCGCTGCTCCGAATCGACGAACCACCATGGGGCGCGAGCGTACTAGTTCGCGTCGCGAGCCGCGACGTTCAGCGTGATGACACCGGACTCGTAGCCCTGTTGCGAGCGATCCGGCAGCGCGAAGCCGGTCGGTACGTTCTGGTTGTCGAACCCGCTGTAGACCATGTATCGGCTTCCGCCCTTCGCGGCGACGTCTGCGCCGGTCAGGAGGCCGAGGTGCTCGCCGTCATCCGGCGTCGCGCTGTTCCACTCGAGGTCGCGCGCGCCCGCGTAGTTCACGCTCCACGTGATGCCGTCGGGCGAGGTCGCGTGCCACAGCCCGACCATGTTGTTGAACACGATCGGCTGAGCGTTGGCCTCGCCATCGGCATCGGCGCGCAGCCACATCTCGAACCGGCAGTGGACGTCGTCGTAGATCACGGTCGGTTGACCGCCGCCGGACGTCGGCACCGCCGACATCTTGAGCAGCGACTTCACCGGCGCCTCGGCGACCTGCCAGTGAATGCCATCGGTCGAGGTCGCGTGAGCGATGCCATACGCGCTCGCCGCCGTGCACGGCCCCGAGCACGCGTAGCTCGAGAACCACAGGTGGTACTTGTTGTCGACGAACGCGATTTCGGGATCGGCGACGACGCCCATCATCCCGAAGTACGCGTCGCTGGCGGTGAGCACGAGGCCGTCCTGGCCGTGTGGCGAGTCGGTCGCGGCGATCCGCGTGAACGTCTTGCCGTCGGACGAGAACGCCGCGCCGATCGAGTACGCGGGGAACCCTGCGGTGCCGAACATCGCGTTCGCGCCGCTATACATCATCAAGTAACGGCGCTCGGCCGGCGCGGTCGGCACGTACACGACCGACGGCGTCTCCGTCGTCATGTGATCCCACGCGCCGGCGTCGGCGCCTGCGACGAGCGCGGGCGCGTCGGCGATCGTCCACGTCGCGAGGTCCGGGCTTTCGGCGTGGCGGATCATCGGCGTGTTCGCCGCCTGATAGCTCGCCGCGTTTGGCCCGTGATAGTAGAGCTCCCACAGCGAGCTCGCGTCGTCCCAGCGCAGATCGGGATCGGTGATTGCGATGTCGAGCGTGTGATCGAGATACGCATGCGTCCCCGAGATCAGCCTCGGGTTCGGCGCGCGCCGGTAGAACTGACCGACCGAGCCGACCGGCTGGCACGACGACGCCGGCGCATCCGGGCGTGGCCCGACGTACGCGTCGACGGTCACCGGATCCTTGCCACCGCACGCGGCCACGAGCACCGCGGCGCACAGCAACGTGGTCATTCCGGCGTCAGTTCCCAGGTCTCGTCGCATCCGAACGTACAGGCCTCGCTGGCGCCACCGTACACCACGATCACATCGCGCTCGGGATCATAAGCGACGCCGACCGCCGCGCGTGCGGGAAACGTCACGGGCGAATCGTAGGGGACGAACGCACCGCCGACGAGCGCCTGCGTGCCCGCGATGAAGCTGCCGTCGTGGTCCTGGCCGCCGATCAACAGCGTGAGGTCGCGATCGGGAATGTGGATCAACGAGGCGCTGTGCTTCGGCTTGCCGGTGCAGGGATCGCACAGCTTCGTCCACGCCTTGCCGTCGAACGCCCAGACACTGTCTTCCTCGAAGTTCCCGGCGCTGTCGACGAGTGCGAGGATCCGATCGTGATCGGTATCGACGGTCAGGCCCATCCCGGGACCGACGATCGTGTCGCCGGCGTCGGGCTCCGCGCGCCACGCACCATCTGCGAACGACGCCGTCTTGGTCGACGGCCCGGTGGTGCTGTAACCGCCGACCGCATAGACCCTGCCGCGATACGGCACGACCTGCGCGAATGTCTGCGGGTCGGGCGCGGAGCCCGACAGCTGGAGCGGGCTCCAGCCGCTGCGATACGTGAACACGCTGTTCGTGTACTGATCGCCGTTCGAGGTGTCCTCGCCGCCGAATGCGACGAGCTCGCTTCCGTCCCACGCGAGGCCTTCGCGGTGCCGGCCGAGCCCGCACGGGTCGCACAGCTTTTGCCACGCCGCACCGTCGAAGCTCCACATCGCATCCGACGGCGTGTCGACGCGATCGCCGCCGTACATCACGACCGCGTGGAGATCCGGATCCCAGACCAGGCGCGGCGTCGTGACGCCGCCGGGCTCGTTCGCACCGGCCACCAGCTTCCACGCGCCGGGCCGCGCGGGTTTGCCGATGCATGCGGACAGCGCGAGCGCGACGAGGCACACCCTCATCGCCGCCACCCCACGAGCAATGCACCGCCATCGCGGTCGACCTTCGCGGTCACCGCGACATCGGCGTGCGCGCGCAGCGCGAGGTAGGTTCCGATCCCGGTCGCGATCGCACCACCGACCCACAGCCCGAGCGTGACATCGCGCCAAGTGTCGAAGCTGCCCGAGTGCGCGTCGTAGCTCGGCGCGCTCGCGCGCAGATCGTCGCGCAACGGCTGGAGCTCGACCTCGTCGACGACGATGCCTGCGATCCCGAGCGCGAGCCCACCGCCGATCACGAAGTACGGCGTGTAGCTTCGCTCGCGCGGAGGTGCGGGCGGCGGCG
>Ga0105245_10000099_pt1 | contig 83865 bp, 63 predicted proteins | sample KBSM54metaG_FD_81523 | JGI IMG/M metagenome (GOLD analysis project Ga0105245, IMG submission 81523) | Miscanthus rhizosphere microbial communities from Kellogg Biological Station, Michigan, USA - KBS M5-4 metaG | ecosystem: Host-associated > Plants > Roots > Rhizosphere > Soil | place... | reverse complement strand
GAGGCGCTTGAACCTCTCCTTGAACTTGTCCGCGTTCTTTCGCGAGATGCCGTAGGCACGGCCCCATCCAGCGTTCCACCCATGTGCCCGGTTTGGAACTCCACCTCTGTGCCCGGTTTGCACCTCGGCGGGAGCCCAGGGCGCGACGAGCACGTGCACGTGCCACGAGTACGAGTACGAGTACGAGTACGAGTACGAGCACGAGTACGAGCGTACGGATCTCGCGATAGGCTCGGCGCGTGGCTGCGCGCAGAGAGCTTCGCCCGTACATCTATCTCGGGCTCGATCAGCTCGCGGTCATCATCTACGTCGTCGTGATCGTCAAGGCGGTCCCGACCTGGATGACGAGCGCGAAGATCCACCTGTGGTCGATGCCGATCGCGCTGCAGCTGATGGCGCTCGGCATGGCGTCGGTGTTCGTGCCGAAGCTGCGCAAGCACGGGCGCTGGCTCGCGCTCGCGGGAGGCGGGCTGATCCTCGCGAGCGCGTTCCTCATCATCGTCCGGCTGCTCGCATCGGCGGCGTTCCTCGCGGGCGTCTACGGTGCGTTCGGCCAGGCCGCGGCGTCGGGGGCGCTCGTCGCGGTCGCGCTCGTGATCGAGGTCGTCGTGCTGCTGCCGATCGTCCAGGTCAAGTGGTTGATGTCGCGCGCAGGTCGCCGCGTGTTCGCATGAAGCGCGGCTGGTGGCTGCTGATCGTGTGGACGGTGCCGAGCGCGATCTTGCTCGCGGTCACGGGGATCGTGTTCCACGCGTATCGGATCCCGCCGCCGGAGCGACTCGACGACGGCGAGCGGACGCGCGTGATCGCGACCTTGCGCGCGGCGTTGTCGGATCAGGATCCACCGCACTGCGAGGTCCATCGCGCTGGGAACGCGGTGGCCGTGACGGTGTGGAGCGAGGGTCGCACCGCGATCCGGATCGACGGGCAGGGTGCGGATGTCGGTGCCGCGGTCGATGCAGCGGCGGCGCAGTTACGGGCACGCCCGCATATCAAGACGATGCCGGGGATCACGGATGCGCGAATCCAGGTCGACGTGATCGCCGGCCGCGCCCCGCTCGGCGATACAGAGGCGGTGATGAACGCGCTCGCGTTGCCGGGCGTCGCGTCGCTGCTCGCACTCAATCCGGGCGTCGAGGGCATCGGTGCCGTCGCGAACGACAAGACCGTGTACGTCCTGCCGCACGAGCTCGTGCTCGCGAAGGTCGTGTCGACGAAGCGGCCGAGCGAGACGATGGGCGACTTCGCGATGGGCGTCGACCTCGGCCGGATCGCGACGATGGTCGGCGGCAGGCTCGGCGTGAAGGTCGACGGCAAGGCGCTGTTTCGCTTCCGGACCGATGCGTTCGTCGAGCAGCTCGCGGCGCATCGCGATCTGCCGCCGCTCCAGCTCTATCGCGGGATTCCGCCGGCGCCGAAACTGTCGGCCGAAGCCCTGCGCACGGCTGCGATCGCGGGCGCGCACTATCTCGTCGCACACCTCGCGCCGAACGGTCGCTATGTCTACGAGCACGACCTCTCGACGGGCGTGAAGTCGGATCCGCTGCACCCGGGCGCGTACTCGATGCCGCGCCACGGCGGCACGACGTACTTCCTCGCGCAGGTCTATCGGATCACGAAACAGGAGTGGCTGCGCGAGCCGATCGAGCGTGCGTTCGCGCACCTCGTCAGCCTGATGAAGGAAGGTAACTGCGGTGCGAAGCTGCCCGACGGGACCGATGTCGATTGCGTGCTCGACAAGGGCGAGAAGGACGCGCAGCTCGGCTCGACCGCGCTCGTCGTCGTCGCGCTCGCCGAGTACGAGCTCGCGACCGGTGATCAGCGCTATCGCGAGCTCGAGACGAAGCTCGCGAACTGGATCCTGTGGATGCAGCGGCCCGATGGCTCGTTCCGGCATCTCTACAACCCGGTGACGCGCGTCGCCGACGACAAGGCGCAGCTGCTCTACTACTCCGGTGAGGCCGCACTCGCGCTGACTCGGATGTACGTCGTGACGAAGGATCCGCGCTACGTCCAGGCCGCGGAGCGCGGGCTCGACTGGCTCGTCGACTGGTACGACTTCTTCATGGGCGGGTTCATCTTCGGCGAGGAGCACTGGACGTGCATCGCCGCCGAGGCGATCTATCCGGCGGTCCAGAAGGCGAAGTACCGCGAGTTCTGCGCCCACTATGGCTCGTTCTTGCGCCAGCAGCAGCCCGAGCGCGGCGAGCACCCCGACGAGGACGACCTGGTCGGCGCGTATAACGTGACGCCGTTCGTACCGCCGTACAACACGCCGGCGGGGTCGCGCACCGAGGCCATGATCTCGGCCTATCTGCTGGGCGTCCACGAGGGCGTGCCCGACAGCGCACTGCGCGACCAGATCCAGGCGACGTTGCAGTACACGCTCGGCCAGCAGATCCGGGGCGACAACGACTTCGATGTCGTCGGTGACGCCGATGGGGGCATGCCGGGCAGCCCGCTCGAGCGCAGCGTCCGGATCGACTACGTCCAGCACGTGTGCTCGGGGATGATCCGCGCCTCCGAGTGGCCCGAATTGGCCGGGCAGCCGCACTAGGGTTTTGCTAGACTGGGCGCCGGTGGCCGAGGACAAGAAGACACAGCTGGGGCAGGCGCCCAGCCGCACGAATCGGCCTACCGGTGGTCAGCAGCCTGTCGAAGCGATCGGGCCGACGGATCCGGGTGGCTCGGCATCGACGCTAAAGACCTCGTACCTGCCGCAGAGCGACGATCCGCTGATCAACACGATGCTCGCGGGCCGCTACACGATCGTGAAGAAGCTCGGCGAGGGCGGGATGGGCGCGGTCTATCTCGCGATCCACAACGTGCTCGAGAAGCAGGTCGCGCTGAAGGTGTTGCACGGCGAGTTCGCGCGCAAGCAGGATCTCGTCGAGCGCTTCATGCAAGAGGCGAAGTCCGCGTCGCGGATCCGCCACGAGAACGTGATCGACATCAGCGATTTCGGCGCGACGCCCGAGGGCCTCGTGTTCTTCGCGATGGAGCTGCTGAAGGGCCACGACCTCCACGACGAGATCGCGCGCGCGCGCGTCGCCGGGCACCTCTTGCCGTGGTCGCGGACGAAGAAGATCTTTCTCCAGATCTGCGCGGCGCTGTCGGCGGCGCACGCCAAGGGCATCGTCCATCGCGATCTCAAGCCGGAGAACGTCTACCTCGTCGAGTTCCTCGGCGACCCCGACTTCGTCAAGCTGCTCGACTTCGGCATCGCGAAGCTGACCGAGGCGGGCGAAGAGGGCGGTGGCCGCAAGTTGACCAAGACCGGCATGCTGTTCGGGACGCCCGAGTACATGTCGCCGGAGCAGGCGCGCGGCGAGCAGGTCGATCATCGCGTCGACGTCTACGCGATGGGCTGCATCCTGTTCCAGCTCGTCACGAACCGCGTGCCATTCGAGGCCGACAACTTCATGGGCGTGCTGTCGATGCACCTCACGGAGCCGCCGCCTTCGATCGCGCCGGAGGTGTTCGATCAGATCGGTGCGCCGCGTGCGCTCGCCGAGGTGATCGATCGTGCGCTCGACAAGGATCGCAACGCGCGCTGGCAAACCATCGACGACCTCGCGAACGCCGTGCGCCAGGTGTGTGGCGATCCGATTCCGAGCGGCACGACCCAGATCCGCGCCGCGAACGTGGCATCGCCGACCCAGACCACGCAGCGCCGCGCGCAGACGCCGACATCGCAGCCGGTCCAGACCGTGACGCCCGAAGGCACGGGCCGCGTGAAGACCCAGTGGACCGGGAATTTGAACATCCCGGAAGTCGCGGTCGAGACGCCGAAGCCGAAGTCGAAGCTGCCGCTGATCATCGGTGGCGTCGTGGTCGTGGTTGGAGCGGCGATCGTCGCGGCCGTCGCGCTGTCGGGCAAGCACGCGCCGCCGGCGACGCCCGACAAGGGTTCGGCCGCGGCCGTTCAGCCGACCCCGACGCCGACTCCAGCGCCGCAACCCACGCCGCCACCACAACCCGTGCTGCCGGCGCAGGTCAAGCTGACGATCGATACCGTGCCGCACGGGGCGACGGTGATCGATCTCGCGACGAACACCACGTTCCCGACGAAGACGCCGATCACAACGTCGCTGCCGGGCCAGGCCGCGCCGCGCCAGTACTCGCTCGCGCTGAAGGGCTACCAGACCGAGATCGTGAACATCGCGCTCGACAAGGACGCCACCGTCCAGTTCAGCGAGCCGCTGACGAAGGGCACGGCGACCGCACCGGTCGTCCACGACATCAAGCCGCCGCCGAACACCGGTAGTGGCGCGGTGACGAAGCCCGACGTGCCGGTGACGAAGCCCGACACGACGCCGGAGATCAAGCCACCGGTGACGAAGCCCGAGGCCGACTGCAGCGACGATCCGGCGTCGGGCAAGCCGCTGTGTACGAAGAACCCGTTCGGCAGCGGCTCGTAATGGCTGTCGCAGCAGAGGTCGAAACACGTCGCGCGCGCGTCAACACGTATCGGACGCGCGAGGGTGGCGAAGCCCCGATCGAGCTCGCGTACGACGTGTTCGGCGAGCGCGGCATGCCGCTCGTGCTCGTGATGGGGATCGGTGCCCAGCGGATCTTCTGGTCGGAGGCGCTGTGCGAGCAGTTCGTCGCCGCGGGGTTTCAGGTCGTCCGGTTCGATCACCGCGATATCGGCCAGTCGACCCGGCTCGACGCGCCGACGCCGAAGCCGCTGCCGCTGATGGCGCGCTCGCTCGTGAAGCTGCCGGTGCGCGCGCCGTATTCGCTGTCGGACATGGCGGCGGACGTCGTCGGGTTGTTGGATCACCTCGGCTGGAAGAGCGCGCACTTCGTCGGCGCGTCGCTCGGCGGGATGGTCGTCCAGCACCTCGCGCTCGAGCATCCGACGCGGGTGCGCTCGGTGACGACGATCATGACGTCGCCCGGTGGGCGGCGGTACATGCCGAAGATCCGCGCGTTCCGCGCGCTGTTCGCGCCGTCGCCGCAGACGCCGGAAGAGGCGGGCGCGCACGTCGCGAAGATGTTCGAGGTGATCGGCTCGACCGCGTGGCCGACCGATGTCGCGCGGTTGATGAAGACCGGCGCGCTCGCGTTCGAGCGCGGCTTGAACCCGCGCGGGTTCTTGCGCCACTTCGCGGGCGTGTTGATGTCGGGCGATCGCAGGCCGAAGCTGGCGACGATCGAAGCGCCGGTGCTGGTGATCCACGGATCGTCGGACCCGATGTTCCCGCTGTCGGCGGGCAAGAAGATCGCGACGAGCGTGCAGCGCGGAACGTGGTTGCCGATCGCGGGCATGGGCCACGATCTGCCGACGGAGTTATGGCCGACGATCGTGCGAGCGATCGCGAAGCACGCCGAACAAGCCGAACATTTGATCTAGTGCGCAGGGCGGGACTCGAACCCGCACGCTCTAAGAGCAGGAATTTTTAAGACTCCCCCGGCTACCATTACGGCACCCGCGCGCGACGACGCTTCTGATTACTTCCTCGGTGAGTTGGTTGCAAGCTATGACAGTTGGGGCAAAGGATTCGCAGGTTCTCGAGCCGATTATCGGCGTTGTCTCCGTTGATGTGATCGAGCTCGATGGGGATTCGGCCATCGATCGATTTCTCCGCCCAACCGCAGATCTCGCAGTGTGGTAGCCGTAAGCCGTCGCGGATCAATCGCTCTTTGAGGTTCTGCGTCGTCGTCCAGCGGCCTGCGACGAGTAATTCTGCAAGGGGGACAGCCTTTGGCCGCGGATCGAACTTCCAGCCGCGATTCCAGCCCTGGCCCGTAAAATGGGCTGTAGAGATGCCAAGGTGCTTGATGCGACGTTGCACTTGGCGATAGTTGCCACCCTCCGGTGCGAGCCCGAGCAGGATGAGGACCTGACGGAAGCTCGGCGCACGCGCGACCGCGTCGCGTAGTTCAGCTTCGGTCCACCGCGTCGCCTTGGGCTTCGGACCGGTGCGGTCCCCATTGTCGAGACGCAGGCGAAGCTCGAGCATGTGACGACGTAGGCGTTGCAGGTTGCCGTTGATCGGTGCAAATCCCATCCGCGCAAGAACTTCGATGCGGGATGGCGCGTCGACGCATGCAGCTCGAAGCGTCGCTTCGGTCCACGGATAGCGCGCAGTCTGACGCGACACGAAGTGCGAGATGTCGCAACCGAGATCTGCGATTCGTTGCTTGAGCTCGTAGTGACCGTTGCCACCGTGGGCGAGCCCAAGTCTTCGCATCACCTGTGCGTAGCTCCTCGATACGACTACCGCCTCACGCAGTTGCTCGTCCGTCCACGTCCTCGGTCGACCCATGAAACGGATCTAGCAAGCGCCTCTGACATTTCGATGTCCGAATACCGGACAGTCAGCGCAGTTTGATCGCGGTCACGAACAGCTCGCCCGCGAGATAGTGCGTACCGCTCGGAGGCCAGCGGTTCCCGGTGCGCAGGAACGTATTCTCGATATCGCCCGCAGCATCCCGGCGATGCGCGGCGTGCGCGCGATCCATATAGCCGCGGCGGATCGCGCCCCCCGAACAGTAGATGAACTCGACGACGCCGCGTGCGTCGCGACCGATCGCGATCGCGACGAGATCCGGCGAATCCTCCGACTCGGTCCGCGCGAACACGAGCAACGAGCCGGGCGCGATGTCATCGCTCTGGCGATCGCGATCGTGCGCCCACGCGATCAGCGTCGCGGTATTCGCCAGCGACGCCGCGATCACGGCAGCAGCACGCGCGCGCCCGGACGCATGTGGCGCAACCGCGGGCGCAGTCAACTCCATCGCCACCGGCGCACCGAGCTCGGCGGACCAGCCAAGCGCTGCGGTGACCGAGTCATGCGAATCGCGATGCCCGACCAGCGCGCGGAGATCACTCGGCTCGTGCACGCGCTCGTGCGGCGCATCGACCGGCACGGCTTGCGCGGCGGGCAGGTGCATCCAGTCGAGTCCAGTCGCGACCTCGGCAGCGGCTTGCGCCGACGCGATCCGGATCGTCCCGGGCCGCGGATCCTCCACCGGCGTGCGCGGCGACGGATGTAGCCCGTTTTGCACCGTGACCGTGTCGTCGGCCGCGGCGCGCCGCCAGCGCGCGTTCGGATCACCGGGCTTCGCCTCGAACGCGGGTGGAACATCGGCCCGGCCGAGCAGTGGAGAGCTGAAGCGATAGGGTTGCGTCCGGCCGACGCACGCCCCAGCAGACAAGGCGAGCGCGCATGCGAGAACGGGCCGGACCGACATCCGCGAATTGTCCCAAGCTGGCCCGGCGCCACGCCAATTTTTAGCCGTGGGGCGCGGCGGGCATGCTAGAAGACAGCCGCGTGACCAGGAAGGACTTCATCCGCAGGCGCGTGATGCCGGTCGTGTTCGGCGTCGTGATCGCGCTGATGGCGCGGCGGTCCTGCGATGGCCCGGATCGGACCCACGCGACCATCGTCCTCGACTTCGGCGCCGCCGAGCCGCAGATCCAGGCGGTCGATGCCGAGCTGTGGATGAACCAGGCGCTGGTCGCCCAGTACCACCACGCGGCTCTCGGCGATCACATCGGCGCGTTGAAGTTCGATGGCCTGTTTCCGAGCACCGACGGCGAGCTCCGGGTCGATGCACTGCTGCGCTCCGGCGAGCACAAGAACATGAAGCGCCCCGTCCATGCCGACGACAACGCGACCGTCACCGTGAACCTCGACGATCTCCGATGAAACAACTGTTGTTGCTCGTGTGCGTGCTCGCGGCGTGTGGCGATAACGAGCGCGCCGATATCACCGTGGATCCGGGCCCGTGGGGCTTCGCGATCGGCGAGATGGTCGAGCAGACGCCGTACGGCGGCTTGACGATCGGAACCGCGGGCACGTACGGGATCGCGGTGATGGACGACGCTGCGGTGCCGCTCGAGGGCTATCGCGTCGAACCGGACGGGTTCCAGCACTGGACCGTCCACGCGCACGACGTCCTCGGTGCGCAGTACGGCGTCGCGGATGCGCTCGAGAACCTCGGGTTCCGGTTTCGCCATCCCTACGATCCGTTCATCCCGGGCGTGCCGAAGGATCGCGGCACCGCCGGGCCGATGCACGCGCCGCAGATCCGTGTGCGCGGGTTCCAGCTCCACACGCTGCATCCGATCGAGCCGTACTTCGCGTTCTGGGAGCCCGGTGATCCGACCGACGCCCACGCGATCATCGACTGGGTGATCGAGAACCGCGGCAACTACGTCCAATGGGCCGCGCTCGACGACATCCTGACCGCGCCCGATCGGTTCGCGGCGTGGCTGCCGTACACGCAGGAGCTGGTCGACTACGCACACAAGCGCGGGGTCCGCGTCGGCCTCCAGATCGAGCTCTTCGGCCAGTCGAACCTGCAACACGCGTTCGATCTCTACGACGACCGTACCGGCACGATTCCGATCGCCGACGAGGTCAGCCAACGCCTGCCGTTGATCACGAACGGCCTGCCGTTCGACGTCTACGACCTCAGCTTCGGCGAGTTCTTCTCGACCGATCCGGATCAGTTCATCGCCGCGAACAACGAGGTCGCGAAGCAGCTGCGCGACCTCGCGCCGCAGGCCGAGATGCACGCGCTCATCCACGACGGCGCGAACCAGCTGGTCACCTACATGGACCAGACGATGATCTATTACTTCCTGGTCAAGTACGCGGACCCGTCGATCATCCCCGACATCCACACGACGTTCTTCTTCAACCTCTACGAGCCCGCCGACGGTGCGTATCACCATGTCGACTTCTCCGCGCATCGCCAGTACCTGCTCGATCGGATGTGCGCGAAGCAGAAGGCCGCGTATCACCCCGAGGACGCGTACTGGGTCGCATTCGACGACTCCGTGCCACAGTCGTACCCGCTCTACATCCGCAGCCGGTGGCTCGATCTGCACAACCTCGCGGCGGATCCGTGCGCGCCGCTCGACGAGCACCTGCCGTTCTCGACCGGCTGGGAGTGGAACTACTGGCTGCACGACGTGACGTCGATGCGCAACAGCTACGAGCTCCCCGACTCGTTCGACGCGACGATCAAGGACGAGCTCGCACCGGATCTCGGTCCTGCCGCGGGCGACGTCGTCGCCGGCATCGCCGAGGATCAACACACGTACCTGTTGCTCGATTCGCTCTCGCCATATCTCGCGAGCCGCGATGCCGCGATCGATCTCGGTCGCGCGGGCAACATCATCTCGCAGCCGGATCGGATCACGTTCGACGACCTCGTCGCGAGCGGCGACACCGCGGGGTTCTCGTCGACGGTGCTCGCGCCGCTCGCCGCGTACTCGACCGCGCTCGATCAGCGCCAGACCCAGCTCGACCGTGTCGACCTGCCGGATTCGCGCTGGGCGCGCGAGCTGCGCGACAGCCTCGCGATCGACCGGCTGCGCGCGCAGTTCATCGCGGCGGCGTATCAGGCGGTGATCGATCACATCGCGGGCACCGGCGACGCGGCCGCGGACTTCGATCGCGCGACCGAGATCGAGGGGCAGGCGAAGACGATCATCGAGAGCCGCCACGCGGATCTTCACGACACGCACGGCCGGTTGTTGCTCGACAAGAACGCGAACCAGACCGAGTACCAGTACGGCTATCTCCGCAACGCGGACACGCTCTGCTATTGGGACCGCGAGCTGCTCCAGGTCGGCGCGATCCTCGGCAACACGACGATGACGCCGCCGAACTGCCTGTTCTAGGCCTTCACGAGGCGGACGACGGTCTCGACCTGCGCGGTGCCGGGCATGAGGTCGAACGGCTCGATCGCGTTCGGCTGGTAGCCATGCTTCGCGAGCTCCGCGAGGTCGCGACCGAGCGCCTCGGGCCCGCAGCTCACGTAGATCACCGTCGGTGCGGCGAGCTCGACGACGAGCGGCAGCGCGCCGGTGAGGCCTTTGCGCGGCGGATTGACGACGACGACATCGGGGTGTTCTCCGAGCTGCGCGCGGACATCCGCGGCGATGTCGCCGGCATCTCCCGCGAGCGCGGTCAGCGGCAGCTTCGCGGTCTCGGCGGCACGGCGCAGCTGGGCGACGGCATCGCGATCGATCTCGACCGCGACGACGCTCGTTCCTGCGCGCGCGAGGTGGAGGCCGATCCCGCCGAGCCCGGCGAACAGATCGACCGCGTGCTTCGCACCCGCGGCCAGCTCGGCGACGCGCTGATACATCGCGGCGGCCTGCGCCCGGTTGATCTGGAGAAACTCCGACGCGCCGACCTCGATCGGCACGCCCGCGATCGTCTCGACGAGGTGGCCGTGACCGATCAACACCCGCGCGGCGGATCCCGACGGGACGATCGCGCCGTCGCGGCGATCGTTCGTGATCGCGACGAGCCCGCGGACCGCCGGATGCTTCGCCATCGCATTCGCGACCTTCTCGAGCTTCGCGCGCGGTGCCGCGCTGGTCGCGACCAGGATCACCATCACGTCGCCGTCGGCCTCGCGCACGATCGCGTAGCGCAGATCGCCGGCGCGCGTGCGCTCGTCGTACGGCACGATGCCCGCACCCGCCGCCGCGCCGCGCAACCATGTCGCGACCTCGTCGATCACCGGCGCGACGACGCGACAGCCGAGCGTGTCGACGACGTGATGGCTGCGCGGTGCATACGCGCCGAGGATGACGTCGCCGTTGCCGGCCGCGCCGACCACGTACTTGCCCTTGTTGCGATAGCCGAGCTCGGCAGGCGAGGGCCGCACCTCTGCGACCTCGCACGGCTGCGGCCCGATCGCGGCAACGACGCGCGCGCGCTTCGCCGCGAGCTGCGCGCCATAGGCGAGGTGCTGCCAGGTGCATCCGCCGCAGCTGCCGAACCCCGGGCAGGCAGGCGCGACGCGTTCGGGGCTCGCCGGCCCGATCCGCCGCACGATCCGGCCCCAGGCCTCGGGTTTGTGCGGGCTCGTGTGATCGATCGCGACCTCGGCCCACTCGCCGGGCAACAGCTCCGCGACGTGGATCGTGCGGCCCCCGGCCGAGCCGACGCCGGCGCCGGTGTCGTCGAGCGCGGTCGCGGTGACGTCGATCTTCACGGGGAACCGCGAGGTTAGCGCCCGCGGGCGTTTGCGGCTATACCTTGCGCCCCATGCAGGGTCTCGTCGTCGCAGCGATGTCCGGAGGCGTCGATAGCGCCTGCGCCGCGGCATTGCTCGTCGAGCAGGGCCACCGCGTCGTCGGCATGACGATGCGGCTCTACGACGCGCGCGGCACCAAGGCCAGCTCCGGCCGCTGCTGCGGGCCGCGCGATATCGACGACGCGCGCGCCGTGTGCGAGCACCTCGACATCCCGCACTACGTCGTCGATCTGTCGGCCGAGTTCGGCGCCGCCGTGATGGACGACTTCGTCGAGGCGTACCTCGCCGGCGAGACGCCGAACCCGTGCGTGAAGTGCAACCAGCACATCAAGTTCACGCCGCTCCTCGCGCGCGCCCGCGCGATCGGCGCCGACACGCTCGTCACCGGCCACTACGCACAGATCCTCGACGATGCCGGCACGTGGGGACTCCACCGCGGCCGCGACGCGCAAAAGGATCAGTCGTACTTCCTGTTCTCGATGCCCGGCGACGAGCTCTCCGCCGTGCGGTTCCCGCTCGGCAACCTGACGAAGGACGAAGTGCGCGCCCACGCGGTTCGCCTCGGCTTGCCGAACGCGACGAAGGACGAGTCGCAGGAGATCTGCTTCGTTCCCGACGGTGACTACGCCGGCTTTGTCGCCGCGTCTGCGCTCAAGCGCGGCCGGCCGCTCCCCATGGCTGGCTCGATCGTCGATACCGACGGCACCGTGCTCGGTCGCCACGACGGCACCCACAACTTCACCGTCGGTCAGCACCGCGGCCTCGGCAACCTCGTCGTGCCGCCCGATGGATCCGGCAAGGCGCGCATCCCCGAGAAGCGCTACGTCACCGGCATCGATCCCGCCAAGGGCGAGGTCCGGGTCGGCACGCGCGAAGCCGCGGAGCGCCGGACGTTGGCGCTGCGCGACCTGCGCTGGCTGTCGCCGCCGCGCGAGACGTTCGATGCGTCGGTCCAAGTGCGTCATCGTGGTCAGCCGATCAGCGTTGCTGCGACGGTCACGGGGACAACTGCGCAGCTCGAGCTTTCGACACCCACCGTCGCTGCCAGTGGCCAGGCCGCCGTGCTCTACGACGGTGATCGCGTGCTCGCCGGTGGCTGGATTTTCTGACGCCGCACGAAGTCGACGCCCTGGACCGGCCTTCGCACCGACTTCGTGTGTGCTCAGGTCCCGAGCAGCGCTTTGCATTCAGGCCGAGCCGCGTACGCTGCACGCCACGTCGGCTCGGTCAGCGCTGCCAGCTTGCGTTCGACTTCCGCGCGACCCCGCGCACGCACGGTCCTCGCGCGGTCCTTCGCTCCAGCGAGGTCGAGCACCTCGAGGCAGTTCACGTACGCCTCTTCTTCGGAGCCTTCGAGGTGGCGCTGCTGGTCGAATAGGACGAGCGCGCGGTGCACGAGGTCTCCGGCTTCGGCGAGCGCCGCCTTGCCGCGATCGCGGGTCAGCGCGACGGCCTGCCGCGCGAGGCCCTGGATCTCGTAACCGACGAGCGTCGCCGCTCGCGCGACCGCGACACCGTGCTTCGCATCGCCCGCGGCTTGCTTCCACGCGCCGCGCTGGAGGTGGATACCGGCCCGCGAGATCAGCGCGTTCGCTTCGAGGTAGCGCGCGCCGATCATCGACGCCTCGGCGATCGCCTCGTCGAGCAGCGAGAGTCCGTCGCCACCGCGGCGCACCGCACACACGCCGGCGTAGATCAGGCAGTCGGCGCGGCTCCAGCGCGAGCCCGCGCGCTCGAGGAGGTCGATCGCGGCCTCGAACGTGTGGCCGGCGCGATCGTAGAGGCCGACCTCGAGGTAGATGATGCCCGCGACGCTGAGGCCGTCGCCTTCGCGGGCGCGGTCGCCGTAGCGCCGGCACAGCTCGAGCGACCGCTCGGCGGATTGCAGCGCGACCTGGTAGTTGCCGAGGCACATCTCGATGATCGCGACATGGTTCTGGACGACGCGCTCGAGCCACGGATCGCCGGCCTTGTCGATCCGGGCGATCACCGGCTTGTAGGCCTCGCGCGCGGCTTCGTAGTGCGCGCGCATCAGGTGGATCCGGCCGCGGCCGACCATCGCCTGCATCTCTTCCATCGCGGCGCCGGCGTTCGCGAACACCTGGCGCGAGCGCTCGACGACATCGAGCGCCTCGACGAACCGACCGAGCCGCTCGAGGATCTCGCCGCGCACGCGCAGCGCTTCGCCGACGTGGCGCGCGTCGCCCGCGGCGCGACCGAGATCTTCGGCGACGACGGTCGCGACCTGCGAGCCCTGGTAGTCGCCGGTGCGGAGCAAGCGATGCGCGCGCCGGATCGCGACATCGGCGAGCCGCCGGGCGTCGCCCTCGCACATGACCTGGAGCTCGTCGAGATCGCCGGCATCGCTGACGAGGTCCCCACGCAGGCGGTTCGCGAGCTCGCGACCGGCGAGCGCCTCGCGCCGGCGCGTGCGCGAGGTCGCGGTCGGCGGCGACTCGCCGAGCTGCTGCTCGAGCGCGAGCGTGCGCGTGAAGTGGCCGACCGCGGCATCGGCATCCGATGCGGTCATCGCGAGCCGGCCAGCGCGCAACCAGAACGCGGCAGCACCTGCGACCTCGCCACCGCGTTCGAGGTGATCGGCGATCGTCGCGGGTGCTTCTTCGCGCCCGGCGAAGAACCGCGACGCGAGGAGGCGGCCGAGCCGCGCGTGGTACTGGTGCTGCGCGCGGTCGGGCAGGCCATCGTAGAGGACCTCGCGGACGAGCCCGCGCGCGAATACGAGCTCGCCCTGCGTCGCCTGCGCCGTGCTCTCGGGGCGAACCAGCATGCCGGCTGCGACGAGCTCGTCGATCGCGCCGTCGGCCTGGACGTCGTCCTCGGCGAGAAGCTCTTCGATGATCCGCGCGCGCACGGTCCCGTTCATCACGGAGGCGAGGCGAAGCGCGTGCTTCGCGCGTGCGCTCAAGCGATCGACGCGCGCCGCGACGACATCGCGCGCCGTCGCCGGGACTTCGCCATCGCCATGCTCGCGAACCGCGAGCGCGAGCTCTTCCGCGAACAGCGGGTTGCCGCCGCCGCGCGCGAGCACGGTCGCGATGTTGAGCGGCGTCGCCGCGTCGCCGAGCCGATCCGCGATCAGCGCGCGGAGCTCCGCGCCGACGAGGTCGCCGACCTCGAGCATCGTGTCGACCGCGGGTGGGGCAGGGCCTTCGGGCCGCGCGGTCATCACGAGCAGCTCGGGCCCCGCGGTCGGCAGCGCGAGCGCGTGGCGGAGCACCTCGAGCGACGGTCCATCGGACAGGTGGATATCCTCGACGACGGTCAGCAACGGCCGCTTGCGATCGGTCATCGCCGCGCGGAACACGCCGAGGCCCGCTGCGACGCGCGGGCGCAAGTCCGCGACCTCCGGTGCGCCCAGGCCGAGGCCGTCGCGCAGCTCCATCGCGCGATCGAGATCGGTGACGACATCGCGCGCGCGATCCTCTGCGATCCCGTTCTCGCGCAGCAGGTGGTGCATGCGCTGCAAGAACCTCCCGCGCGCCGCTCGCCCGCGCACAGGCGCGATGCCGAGCGACGCCTGGTAGTGATCGATCAACAGCGCGAACGGCGTGTGGCGCGTTGCGGGGCTCGCCGCGGTCAGCACCGTCACGGTGCCTTCGCGATGCTCCGCGATCCGCGCGAACAATTCTGCGACGAGGCGGCTCTTGCCCGTTCCGGCCGCGCCGGCGAGCAGGACCGAGAACCGGCGGTTCTCCGCGAGCGCGCGATCGAACAGTTCCATCAGCGCGTCGAGCTGCGCGGTTCGGCCGATGAACTTGCCGCGGCGCTGGAGCCGCGCGCGATCGCGCTCCTCGAACCTGCGTGGGCCGACGACCTCGATGACGCGGCCCGAACCGCGATTCGGCACGTCGCGCAGCGCGTAGAGGTCGCTCGTGACGCGACCCGCGACACCGACGAACCACGGCCGCTCCGGCGTCGCTTCCTTCGCGAGCGCGCGCGCCTCTTCGATCGCCTCGGCCGGAATCTTCGCGGCGCCCCCCGGGGTCGCCGTGCTCGCGACGTTCGTGCGCGCGCCGATCCGCAGGACCGGCGTCCCCTGATCGCCGACGTGCTCCTTCGCGAGCGCCGCGGCATCGAGCGCCCAGCCCATCGCGACCGCCACATCATCTTCACCGGCGACCTCGAGACCGAACGCGACGACGAGCGCCTCGGGCTCGAGCGCGAGCGCGACACCGCCGCGCTGGTAGGCGAGCTCGCCGAGTGCGCGCGTGATCGGCCGCAGCGTCTCGGTCGGCGCTCCGCTCAGCACGCCCACCGCGATGACGGTGCGCCGGCGCTCGACCGCGGCGGCGGTCGCGAGCACGCCGAGATCGTCGTCGATCGGTTCGTCCGCGAGTGCGCCGGCGTTCAGCTCGCCGAGCTCGCTCTCGGCCTCGACGATCAGCTCGTCGAAGCTCGTCGCGTCGTGCTGACCCGCGGGCGGCATCTGCGGCGCGCCGTGCTGGGTCGCCTCGTCGTCGAACCGCATGTTGGCTGGGCTGACCCCCTCGGCCATCACGAGCGTCGCGTACGAGGGCCGCTCGAGCTTCGGGACGATCGGCGGTGCCGGAACGTCCTCGAGCGCCATCGTTTCCTCGCGCACCGGCAGCGCGTCGGCGAGCCGCCCGATTCCGGCTGCCGTCGGCTCGTGAGCGCCCCAGCGCGCGGCTTGCGTCGTCGCTGCGGCCGACGTCGCGGTCGCCTGCGTCAGGTCGCGATCGCCGAACTTCTGCGCGACCGGTGCGGTCGTCGCCGCGCGCCCCCACTTCTGCTCCTGCGCAGACGTCATGGTGCCGTCGTGCTCGAACCCGACGAACGGCGCGCCGGTCGTCGTGCGCGCCGGTGGCTCGATCGCAGTGCTCGACGGTCTGAACCCCGGCGTGCCCTCGCCGAAGTCATTCGGCGGCGGCCCCGGTATCGGCGTCGCGGCCATCGATTGGGTCGGCTCGCGCAGCGGAAGCTGCGCCGGCACTTCGGTGCTCGCGCGTTGCACGCTCAGCGACGGAATCGACGCACCCGGAAGCGACGCGGTGCCTTCTTCTTCGATCTCGGTCAGCCACTTCGCGAGCGCGACCGCGCCACCCTGCAGCGACGTTCGCGCGCACGCCGCGAGCAGATCTGCGGCGGTCCCGCGATCGCCCGGCTCGCGCGACAGCGCCTTGTCGACCGCGTTCACGATCTCCTTCGGCACTTCCGGGTTCAGCCGATCGAGTCGCGGCGGCACCGTACGCCGCACCGCCTCGAGGATCGACTTCAGATCGGCGCCGCGATACAGCGGCAAGCCGGTGAACAGCTCCCACGCGATGATGCCGAGTGCGAACACGTCGGCCGCCGCGGTCGGGGGCTCGCCGAGGGTCTGTTCGGGCGCCATGTAGCGCGGCTTGCCGCGCAAGCGCCGGCGCTCGAGCGCGCTCGCGAACGTCGCGCGGGCGATCCCGAAGTCGAGGATCTTCACGTAGCCATCGAGCGACAGCATCACGTTCGACGGCGACACGTCGCAGTGGACGATGTTGAGCGCGCCGCCGTAGAGGTCGGTCTTGCGATGCGCGTAGTCGAGACCGCTCGCGACCTCCGAGATGATGTACGCGGCGACCGGGATCGGAGCGGGCAGGTCGCGGCCGTTCGCGCGCGACGTTGCGGTCCGCAGATCGAGCCCTTCGATCAGCTCCATCGCGAGGAACAGCTCGCCATCGGCCTTACCGAAGTCGAACACCTGGACGATGTTGCGATGCGTGAGCTCGACGGCGATCCGCGCCTCGTCGATGAAGCTGCGGATGAACCGGCCCTCGCGCGCGGAGTGCGGGAGGATCCGCTTCAGCGCCTGGATCTTCTCGAACCCGGCGATCCCGACGGTCTTGACCTTGTAGACCTCGGCCATGCCGCCCTGCGCGAGCTTCTCGAGGACGTGATACTTCCCGAAACGCTCGCGCAGCGCTTCCACCGCGTCGAGGGTATCACGGGTATCATCGTCGCGTGCCGTCGCCCGGCCCCGCAAGCGATTACTCGGAGCTCGAGACCGTGCTCGGTTACCAGTTCAAGGATCGCTCGCTGCTCGAACGGGCGCTGCGCCACGCGAGCTGGTGCAACGAGCAGCAGGGCGAGCGCGGCGAGGACAACGAGCGGCTCGAGTTCCTCGGCGACGCCGTGATCGACCTGGTCGTAGGCGATCGTCTGATGCGCCGCTACCCGCAGCTCCGCGAGGGCGAGCTCAGCGTGACGCGTGCGCAGGTCGTCAGCGAGGCGGGGCTCTCCGACGTCGCCGGCCAGCTCGACATCGGTCGCTGGGTGATGCTCGGCAAAGGGGAGGAGAAATCCGGCGGCCGGACCAAGCCCTCGATCCTCGCCGATGCGTTCGAGGCGCTGATCGCCGCGGTCTATCTCGACAGCGGGTTCGAGGCCGCCGCCGCGATGGTCAACCGCCTGCTCGCGCAGCGGATCGAGACCGTCGAGTTCAAGGGCTTCTACGACTTCAAGACCCGGCTCCAGGAGACCTCGCAAGCGCGGATGCGCGCGACGCCGACCTACGAGGTCGTCCAGGAGCTCGGCCCGGATCACGACAAGCGGTTCGTCGTCGCCGTGAAGATCGGTGCCGACGAGTGGGCGCGCGCGGTCGGCAAGTCGAAGAAGGAAGCGGAGCAGATGGCCGCGGCCGAGGCGCACTTCCGGCTCGAAGGCAGCGACGTCGGCATCCGGCCCAAGCGCTAGCGCGCCTTGGTCGGCGTGTACTCCTGCTCGAGCTTCTCGACGAGCGACAGCGCCTTCTCGGTCGTGTCGTCGATCGAGTCCTTGCCACACATGATCTGCGTGAACGTCTTCTTGCCGAACTTCCAGTCGGTGCTGCCGAGGCCAAGCGCATCGCACGTGACCTCGTTGTGGGTGACCTTCCACGGCACCTTCGCGAGCGCCGCCTTCAGCTCCGCGAGCTCCTTGTCGGTGATACAGCCGCGCGCGTCGAGCTGATCCATCGCCTTCGGATCGTGGTGATAGATGTGCCACGCGCCGGTGTCTTCGATCTCGATGCCGCTCGGACCGACGTCCATGCCGCGATTGTGAACGGCGGAGATCAGCGGTGCACCGCGGCGGCATCCGCGATCGGCGTGGGCGGGTTGCGCGGCGAGGAGGGTGAGTAAAGAGGCGAGGGGAAGGAGGAGCTTGGTCATGCTCCTACCAACGCGAGGTTGCCGAAAAGGTTGTGTGTAAGCTCGGCGCGCGACCGGCGTTAGCGGCGGGTTCGGACCAGCGCGAGCACGTCGTCGCGGCTCGGCATCGCGGCCCACGGCCCGAGCCCTTGGAGCGACAGCGCCGCGGCCGCCGCTGCGAGCTCGATGCAGCGCGCGAACGGCAGCTCCGAGAGCAGCGCCGCCGCGAACGCACCGTGAAACACCGAGCCGGCGCCGTACGCGTCCAGCACGTCACTCGGGAACGCGGGGCACTGAATGATCTGATCGCCGTGACGCCCGATCGCGCCCTTTTCGCCGAGCGTGATCACGACGGCGCGCGGACCGAGTGCGAGGATCTCCTCGAGCGCGTCGGTCAATTCGCCGCGCGGCGCGAGCTCGGAGGCCGCGCGCTCCGACGAGATCAGAATATCGCTCGCGGCGATCAACTCGGCGGTGCCGTCGCGGAGCTCGCCGACATCGAGGATCACCGGCACCTTCGCGGTTCGCGCGCGCTCCGCGGTGCGGAGCTGATCGATCGGTGCGCTGCCGTCGATCAACAGCGCCGACGCGCCCGCGATCGCGGCATCCGCGTCGAATGCGACGGGCTCGCCGAGCTCGCCGGGATAGCGCGCGCGCAACACGCCGTCGGCGGCCGTCGTCACGAGCTCGGACGCGGACGTGCCCACGGCCCGCAACAGGTCGGTATCGATCCCGGCCTCGCGCAGCGCCGTGCGCGCGAGCTGGCCCAGCAGATCGGCGCCATGCGTGCCGGCTGCCCGCGCGCGACAGCCGAGGCGGAGCGCGGCCCGCAGCGCGACCGCGACGCCCGGCGCAGGGGCAGTCGCCAACGCCGCCAGCTCTGCAGCCGGGGCGTTACTTTGCGGCAAGTTTGGTGCGAGCCCCGAGATCGCCACGCCGACCCTGCCGAGGCCCACGACGAGCGGCGCTTTCACGTCGACCATCATACCTCAGCCGGCGTGGCGAAAGTCATTGCGCCACAGGCGTTTGTGCTGCACCGTGCGAGCCGGCGTGACGGCTACGAAATCCGGGCAACGACTTCCCTCGGACGCTGGTCAGACTGGCGAACCGGCTGGGGATCCCGTGACCGAAACAGCCATTGATGCCACTTCGCCTGTCCTTGCAGAGCCGCGCCCTCGCGTGTCCGCGACGCTATCCGACGATGCCCAGCTAATCGCCGCCTGCCGCCGTGGCGAAGCGCGCGCGATGGAGATGCTCTATCACCAGTTCAAGCGACGGGTGTTTGGCATGGCGCATCGGATCGTGGGGCCGAACGACGCGGAAGAGGTCGCCCAGGAAGTGTTCGTCCGGGTGTTCCGCGGGCTCGCGGCATTCCGCGGCGACTCCGCACTGTCGACCTGGATCTACCGGCTCACCGTCAACGCGTCGCTGTCGTACCTCGCGCGCCGCGGTCGCCGCCAGGAAGTCGGTGACGAGACGCTCGCCGACGTGCCGGCCGCGCCGGAAGTCTCGCGCGACCCCGGTCTCGCTGCCCGCATCGAGCGCGCGCTCGCGGAGCTGCCGCCCGGCTATCGCGCGATCCTCGTGCTCCACGATGTCGAAGGCCTCTCGCATGAAGAGTGCGCCGCGATCCTCGAGTGCCGCGTCGGCACCTGCAAGTCGCAGCTCCACAAGGCTCGCGCGCGGATGCGCGAGTTGCTCGGGCCCATCGGAGGCACGCCGCAGTGAAGTGTGAAGACGTTCGCCCGAAGCTGACCGCGTATCTCGACGGCGAGCTCGAGGGCGATCGGGGCAGCGCCGTCCGCGGCCACCTCCGCGGTTGCGAAGCGTGCCGGACCGCCGCGAACGACGAGGCCGCGCTCCGCGATGGCCTGCGCGCGCTGCCGACGCTCGATGCGCCGTCGGGAATGTGGGCGAAGATCCAGACCCAGCTTGCCGACGCGGAGATCGCGGATAGCGAGAAGCCGGGCTGGCGGCGCGTGCTCGCGCGCTGGAACCCGCAGCACTGGGTGACGCCGCGGTTCGCGCTCGCGAGCGGTGCGGTCGCGGTGATCTTCTGCGTGTGGGCGTGGCGATTCACGCACCGCGATGGTGGAGCGCAGGTCGCGTTCCAGCTGCCGCGCATGCCGACGATCGTGACCCCTGCGCCTGCACCAGCGCCCGAGACGAGCTCCGACGATGTCGCGGCCGAAGTCGCGGCGGTGCCGAAATCTACGAGCGACTCGTATGCGAATGCGGTCGCCGAGCTCCGACAGCTGGCAACCACCTCGCGCGCGTCGTGGTCTGACTCTCAACAGAAGCAGTTCGACGCGAAGGTCGCCGAGCTCGAGCACGACATCGCCACCTCTGAAGAGGGCCGGCCGCGCCACAAGGCGTATCGCACGCTGATCCGATATCTCGAGCGCGCGGCGTCACGCGACGAGGTCGCCTTCGCCGACACGCGAGCCACTCCATGAAGTTTGTCCTCCTCACGCTCGGCCTTTGGGCCGCACCGGCCTTCGCCGAGCCGACGAAGCCCGCGCCGACGCCCCCGCCCGCGGCAAAGGGCGAGATCGTCGAGCGCTCGCGCGTCGAGATCAATCCGGCCGGCCACGCGTTCACGTCGCTCGCCGTCGACAACCCCCTCGGCGACGTTCGCGTCGAGGGCTACGACGGCAACGCGGTCCAGATCGAGACCCGCAAGCACGCGCCCGACGAGGACACGCTCGATCGCCTGCGCGTCTCGCTCGTGCCGTCGGCGGATGGCAGCGTGCGGATCGCGACGCTCGTCGACAACGGCAAAGAGGTCAAGCACGTCTCGCGCTCGCAGGTCCGGATCGACCTCGTGATCCGCGCGCCGCGCAAAGCGCGGATCGATGCGACGACGTCGACGGGCAAGCTGTCGATCGAGAACCTCGATGCCGGCGGCGAGCTCGACAGCGCGTCGGGCTCGATCTCGGTGAAGAACGTCGCGGGCGAGTTGCTCACCCACAGCGTCTCGGGACAGACCTCGCTCGTCCAGGTGTTCGGCTCGGTCGATGCCGCCACGATCTCTTCGGACGTCGATCTCGATTCGATCAACGGCGAGAAGCTGGTCGCCTCGGCGACGAAGGGGCGGATCGCGGGTCGCCGCGTGATGTCGCGCGATGTCGAGCTGACGACCACCGACGGCAGGATCATGCTCGAGAGCGAGATGGCGCTGCACGGCCACCTCGTCATCTCGAGCGTCAACGGCGACGTCGAGGTCCGGCTCCGCCGCCACGGCGCGATCAACGTGCGCGCGCGCGCCGTGTCGCCGAACAAGGTCGATCTCGGTCAGCCCGCGAATCTCATCGAGCACACGGCCGGCTGGACGGTCGCGACGCTCGGACGGTCGAGCGATCCCATGGCGTCGATCGAGCTGATGTCGAAGTACGGCGCGGTGTCGCTCGCCGTCATTCAATAGTCGCGCTATCGTCGTCGGGTCGTGGAAACCCCGATACCCGTTCGCGTGCGCGAATACGCCGATCAGGCGGTCGAATACGTGCGGCGCGCGGTCGGGATGACGCTCGAATACGACAGCGACACGCTGCCCGTACTCGATCACTACCTCCGCACCGTGGCAGGTGCCCAGAGCGAAGCGCTCGACCTCGTGATCACGACGGCGGGCTGCTATTTCGGTGAGGTCGTCCGCCGCCGGCTCGGTGGCCGGTGGGAGCTCACGGGCCGCGTCGAGGTCGATGTCGATGACGAGCGGCCGCCGGGTTCGAACGAGGCGGAATGGCGCGTCGTCCTGCCGACCGGCCTCAACTTCTCGCCGCTCGGGTTCGTCGCCTCCGCGATCGCCCAGAGCGACGTCGAGGAGTTCGACTCCGAGTTCGATGCGCCGGCCCGGATGCGCCCGTACGTCCAGCAGACGCTCGCGCGGATGGGCGAGGTTCCGCTCGAGGACTACTACTCGCTGTGCAACCGGCTGGACACGCTCGAGCACGTCCACGAGGTGCTCGTCGCCGTCGCGGCCCAGATGATGGGCAACGCGGCCGACCCGGAGAGCGACGAGCCGGCCGACCCGCCCGAGACCGAGCCTGTCGCCCCCGCATCCGACGAGCCTTCTGGTCCCGTGAACTGATCGTCTCGTGATATGCCTGGTCGTATGGCTAGGGGTAACGCGCGTGCGCCATCGCAGAACGCCTATCGTGGCTCGATCGGTCGTACGCAAACCGCGGCGGTTCACGTCACGGGGCCGAGCGGCGACCTCGTCGTCGCGACGGTCTACACCACGGTCGACGCCGTCGAGAACCCCGAGCTCGTCGAGCGCCTGCACTCGCAAGATCCCGCGCGCCTCCTGAACACGGTCCCCGGTCCCGCCGGCAACCAGCAGGTCGCCGTGCCGGTCGTCTATCACGACCCCGCGGCCGAGCTGATGGTGCTCGTGCTCGGCGAAGCGCATCGCCATCGCGAGATCGAGGAGCGGATCAAGCTGCTCGAGCGGCTGCGCGGCGACGGCTCGCCGATTCCCGCGTACGCGAAGGACTTCGCGGTCGTGTTCGGCTCGGCCGGGCTGCGCGCGTATCTCGAGGAGCGCGCGCATGCGGCGCTCAGCCAGGCGCGCTCGCAAGACTCCGCGAAGGACGTCGACAAGAAGCGGCTCGAGCTCGCTTCGCGCGAGGAAGAGATCAATCGGGCGCGAGCGCAGGTCGAGCACGCGAGGGCGCAGCTCGAAACCGCGAAGAGCCAGCTCGAACAGACTCGCACGCAGCTCGAACAGGCCCGGGTGTCGCTCGATCGCGAGCGCAGCCAGCTCGCCCACGATCGCGCGGATCAGCAGCGCCAGCAGCAAGAGCTCGATCGGATGCGGGCCGAGCAGCGCGCGCGTGTGATCGCGTCGGTCCAGGTGCCGGTCGCGCAACCGGCCGTGCAGACGCTCGCGGGCGTCGCGCCGCCGCCCGGCCTCGAGGTCGAGGCGACCACGGTTGGTCATCGCCCGCAGGCTCCCGAAGAAGGCGAGCACGTGACCTCGCCGATCGAGCTGCGCGAGCCCGAGCCGCTCGATTCGCTCGACGCGCTCGATCACACGCCGCTGCCGCCGCCGTTCATCGATCACACGGGCGAGCCACCGCCGCTGACCGAGATCTCGACGGAGATCCACGTCGCGTTCGACGTCGCGACCTCGGGTGCCGCCGGCAAGAAGCCGAACGGAGCGAACGGCGCCAAGCAGACGAACGGCAAATCGGGCGCGCATCACTGGCCGGCGGACGAGGAGAGCACCGGCACGGCGATCATCCCGCCGGGGTCGGATCCGCTGACGACCGACACCCACGAGCTCGGTGCGCCCACCCACGACAACTGGCTCGACTTCGCGGCGACCGGTTCGACGTCGGTGTTCGAGGTCAACGAGGGCGTCGTGCGCCTCGCGCTGCTCGTCAACGAGCACCAGGCCCGCGGGTTTCGCGGCGCGCTCGACGTTCGCCTGTTGCTCCACCGCGTGACGACGTATCCGATCATCACGCTCGTCGTCGGCCCGCCGGCGGCGCTGCGCGTGCCGAGTCCGACCCAGCTCGCGACCGTCACCCTCGATATCGGCTCCGAGCTCGATCGTCAGGTCCTCGGGACGCTCGCGCGCGGGTTCTCGCTCGACGTCATCGTGATCCAGAACGGCGCGCCGATCCGCAGCCTGCGCCTGACCGCGCCGCTCGCCGATAACGCCGCGTACATCCTGCGCGCGGCCGACGATCACCTGCGTGGGATCCAGAGCGATGGCGAGCACCAGCCGTCGTTCGAGATCGCGCACGCGCTCGTCGGCGCCGTCGACTACGATCTGATCGGCGCGACCCACGCCGAGGCGAGCGAGTTCCGCGACGACAAGCTCGCGCAGCTCCAGACCGCGATGCAGCTGCGCCGCGCGATCGCGATCGCCCGGCGGTTCGCGCGGCCGTCGCGCGAGGATTACCTGATCTGCCTGCGCGGCTTTCCGCTGACCCGGTGGCGCGAGCTACGCCGCCACGTGCTCGAGAGCGCGGTCGCGTGGGGCATCTGGATGGGCCCCGAGCTCGCCCAGGTCGCGGTGTCCGAGGGGCTCGCGCGCTCGCGTCGAGACCTCATCTCCAAGCTCGATGCCGGGTTCGACGAGCTCCGCCGTCACCCGACCGCGTTCGATATCGACGACGATGCGGCCGACGACAACGCGAAGGCGATCGCCGAAGAGGCGCGCGCACTCGGCGTCGAGCTCCGCAAGCGGAACAGCGGACCGATCAAGAGCGAAGAGGCGCCAGTCGTCTCGGGCTCGATCGACGGGGCAGGGACCGCGAATCCGCTCGCCTCGACCTCCACGGAACAGCTGATCGCGCTGCTCGACGACAAGGGCCAGCGCGTCGCCGCCGCCGGCGAGCTCTGCGATCGCGGCCCCTCGGTGGGTGCGGCCGCGGCCGCTCCCGTGATCGCCGCGGTCAAGAAGATGTCGCGCGCCGAGGCGGTACGGATCCTCGGTAAGTGCGTCAAGTTCGGACCCGTCGCGGCCCAGCCCCTGATCGAGGGGCTCGGCTCCTCGAAGGCGTTCCTGCGCCACGGCAGCGCGCTCGCGCTCGCACTTCTCCGTACCGAAGAAGGTACGCAGGCGGTGATCGATGCCCTGATCAACGAGCCGACCGAGGTCTGGCGCGAGATCGCGCGCGCGCTCGGCCAGGTCGGACCTTCCGCGCTGATGCCGCTCGCGAGCTACGCGGGCCGGATGGGCGATCGGATGACGCCGCAGCTCCAGGAACGCGTCGCGTGGGCGATGTCTCACGTCGGCGTCCGCGGCGGAAAAGGCCCGCTGGAGCAAATGGCAGCGGGTCAGAGCGTGATGGCGCCGATCGCGCGCCAGGCGCTCGCCCTCCTCGATACGGCCGCGCGCGACGAGGTTCGCGTCCGTCCTGGCGCACAAGCGAGTCGCGACGTCACTGTAAACCGCGCTTTTTCGCGCCGATTCTTCGAGGCGCTCGACGCCGCGCCGGATATCGCACAAGCGGCGCTCCACGACCTGGACGCGTCGGGACCGATGGAAATGCTCGACGATAGCGATCTCATCGTAGAAGACGACGACGAAGCTGAGCTCGACGAGTCGGATCTGATCCAGTCGTAGTTATTTCAGGTAGTATCGAGCACTCGGATGCGCATCGGGATTTTCTCCGACGTCCACGCGAACATCGAAGCGATGACCGCGGTGATCGATGCATTCAAGAGCGAGCGGATCGACAAGTACGTCTGCATCGGCGATGTCGTCGGTTACGGTGCCTCGCCGAATGAATGCTGCGACCTCGTTCGCAAGACCGCCGCTTTCACGATCCTCGGGAACCACGACGCGGCTGTCGCTGGCCGCATGGACTACTCGTACTACTACGACGCCGCTCGTCAGGCGCTCGACCTCCACGCTCGCCAGCTCCGCCCGGAGAACAAGGCGTGGCTCGAAGGCCTGCCGTACGAGGTTCGCGACGGCGACCTGACGTTCTGCCACGGCTCACCAATCAACCTCGAAGAGTTCGAGTACATCTTCTCGGTCGAGCAGGCCTCGCGCTGCCTCGATATCTGGGACGACCTCGGGCTCGTCACGTTCATCGGCCACTCGCATCTGTGCAAGTCGTTCGCGCTGACCCGCGAAGAGGTGTTCGAGGTCGTCGCGACGAAGTTCGTGATCCGGCCGGAGCACCGCTACATCATCTCGGTCGGCTCGGTCGGCCAGCCGCGCGACTACGACAACCGCGCGAGCTACACGATCTACGACAGCGACGAGAAGACGTTCGAGTTCAAGCGCGTCGCGTACGACATCGACGCGGCGGCGCAGAAGATCTTCGCGGCCGAGCTCGAGCGAAACTTCGGCAATCGCTTGTTCCTCGGGGTCTAGTCGGCCTTCAGCGCCGCGGCCGAGAACCGGAGCGGCAGCTCGCGCGCGTGATCGAGCTGGGTCTTGTCGAGCCAGCCGTCGCGGGCCATCGCGTGGAGGATCACGTCGACTCGCGCGGCGCTGTCGGCGTCGAGGCCGTTCGCGTGGCGAACCCGGCGGCCCATCGACTTGGGCTCGGAGGTCAGCGCAGCGAGGAACGCCGCCTGGCGAACGTCGAGCGCCTGCGGCGGCAAGCCGAACCAGTAGCGCGCGGCCGCGGCGATGCCGAACGTGTGGGGACCGAGCTCGATGATGTTGAGGTAGCGCTCGAGGATCTGCTTCTTGCCGAGCCGTGCTTCGAGCCGCCAGGTCAGGATCGCTTCCTGGATCTTGCGGTCGAGCGTGCGGTGCTGCGCGAGGAACGAGTTCTTCACGAGCTGCTGGCTGATCGTCGAGCCGCCGCGCGCGAGCTTGCGATCGCGTAAGTCGATCTCGAAGGACTTCGCGATCTGGACGAGATCGAAGCCGTGGTGGTCGTAGAATCGGCCGTCCTCGGCCGACACGAACGCCGCCGGCAGGTAGTACGGCAGCGTGTGGAGCTCCGCGAAGTCCGCTTGACCCTTACCGACCTTGCCGCGGCTGCCATCGGCGAACGTCTGCTCGGAGGTGGCCGCGAGCGTCGCGACATCGGCCGCAGGAGGCTCGGCGGTCACGGTGCAGCGGTTGTCGAGATCCGCGGCGAGGAACACGCCTTCGCCGGCGGGCAGGCCGAGATCGAGGCCGAGGTGAGCGCGGCCGCCGAAGTTGCCGGTCAGCGCCATGCCGTCGAGCGGGCCGCGGATCTCCGGTGGTAGCGACGCGAGGAGAGCGGTGCACGGCGCGGTCTCGAGCGCGATGTCGAGCTCGGCGCGGGTCGGCTGGGCGCGGTGATAGATGCCGCTCGCGGTCCAATGCGCGGCGCCGAGCGTGACCGACAGGTGATCGGCAGTGATCGCGTCGGGCGCGATCGCGAGCGTGCCGTGGAGCTCGGGGGCGAACGCGATCGGTGCACCGCCGGCGAGCGCGTGGTTGAGGCGTGCGCCATCGAGCGTGCCGTCGACGGTGAACGCGATCTTGCTACCGGTGCGGCGGATCGCGAGGGCACCGCTGGCGTGAGCATCGTCGAGGATGAGGCCGTGCGGCGCGAGCGTCGCGAATGCGCGCAGCGGCAAGTGATCGCCGCGCAGCGTGATCGCGAGCGTGCCGTCGGAGGCCGGCGGCGCGACCTCGGCGGCGAGGTGGCGCGGGATGCCACCGTCGTCGAGCGCGGCGCGGAGCTCGAGCGAGCCTCCCGCGACGAGCCGGCCGATCGAGACATCGCGGAGAGGAATCGTCTGCGCGGCGTCTCCGTGCGTCGCGGGGACCGAGAGCTCGCCGCTGCCGGCAACCGCGAGGACGCGGCCGAACTTCACGTGCGGCAGCGCGACCTCGGCCGATGCGCGCGCGAGGACGAGGTCGCCCTGGACGCCGGCGGCATCGCCGTGGAGATGGAGCTTGCCGGTGATCACGCGAACGCCACCGGCATCGGGGACGAGCTCGACATCCTCGGCCGACACCTCGCCCACCCCGGGGACGTGTGCGGTGAGCACGCCGGAGCTGACGACGATCCGGCGGAGGCGAGTGGCGCCCGTGCGAGGCGTGCCCGACTTCGCGAGCCGGCGGACGACGCGCGCGAGGTCGCTCTCGCCGGCGCGATCGACCTCGACGGCGACGCGTGGGCCGGCGACGCGAATCTCGTCGGCGCCGAGCTGGCCCGACAGCAACGAATCGAGGCCGACCGATGCTTCGAGCGCATCGGCGGCGAACAGCTCGCCGAGCGCGACATCGGAGAGCCGGATCCGCGCGGTCAGATCGGCATCGACGCGGCCGATCTTCGCGGCAACGCCGGCGGCCGCGCCGAGATGATCCGCGAGCGCGCGGGTGCGGCTCGCGACGTGATGCGCGGCGGTGGCCGGCACGGCGATCGCGAGCACCGCGGTCGCGCCGGCGATCTTGTAGCTGCGCTTAGTGATGCGCGGCTCCGCTGGTCAGCTCGTCGCGGCGGTTCTCGCCGACGTAGGCGCGCTGGACGATCCGGCGCTCGCCACGACCGCGCCGCGATCCGAGCGTCGCGCTCGCGATGATCCGCTCGCACAGCTCGCCGAAGCCGATGCCCGCCGCTTCCGCGATCTTCGGCAGGAGGCTCGTCGGCGTCATCCCGGGGAGCGTGTTGACCTCGAGCACGAACTCGTTGCCCGAGTCGGAGACCATCATGTCGACGCGCGTCGCGCCCCGGCAATCGAGTACCGCATGCGCGCGCAGCGCCTGGGCGAGGCAGCCGCGATAGCGCTCGGGCGACAGCCGCGGCGGGACGTGATAGTCGGTCGCGCCTTTGGTGTACTTGTTCTGGTAGTCGTAGAAGCCCGCGCGCGGTGCGATCTCGACCGCGCCGAGCGGCTGGTCGTCGAGGATCGCGACCGAGACCTCCATGCCGGCGATGAAACGCTCGACCAGGATCTCGTCGTCGAAGCACAGCGCCTTCTCGACCGCGTGTGCGAGCTCTTCTTCGTAGCGGCAGATCGTGACGCCGACCGAGCTGCCCTCGCGGATCGGCTTGACCACGCACGGGAACCCGAAGTCGCCGTGAATGCCGGCGAGGTCCGCGGTATCGGCCGCGGTCAGCGAGTAGTAGGCGGGCGTCGGCAGGTTGTGGAGCCGGAACAGCTCCTTCGCCTTGCCCTTGTGCATCGCGAGCGAGGACGCCATCACGTCCGAGCCGGTGTACGGGATGCCGAGCAGCTCGAGCAGGCCCTGGATGCAACCGTCCTCGCCCATCCGGCCGTGGAGCGCGATGAACGCGACATCGGGGGCTTCCTGACGGAGCGCGACGTCGATGTCGCGATCGACGTAGATCGGCACGGCCTCGTGACCGCGCTCGCGCAGGGCGGCGAGCACGGCCTCTCCCGTGCGCAGCGACACCTCGCGCTCACTCGACAGACCCCCGAGCAACACACCGATCTTGCGGGACTGCATTGTCTGACTCCTTCGGCGGAAAGAACGCTGTAGGAGCACAGCCTGTTCCCTCCTGGATCGACCCTAGGGGCAGCCGCTGGGCCGGGCAAATTTCCGGCGGTTCAAGCGGGTTGACGCTGTTCGGTACCGCGGGGTACGAACCCGGTCAGATGACCAAGAAGAAGAGCGACGCGTCGGGCGAATCGGCAGAGGCCGCGTCCAAGAAGGCGAAGAAGCCCGCGCCGCAGAAAAAGGCCCCTGCGGCGAAGAAGCCGGCGGCCAAGCCCGCGGCGAAGAAACCGCGCGGCAAGAAGGAGACCCAGCAGATCGAGGTCGTCGCCCCCGAGGCGATCGAGGTCCTCGACGAGGGTGAAGCGCTGAACGACGTGATCGAGGCCGAGATCGTCGCCGAGACGCCGGCCGAAGAGGTCGAGGCGGCACCGGCACTGACGGAAGAAGAGCAGGAGCTGTCGGCGATCTACGGCGAGGACGTCTCGGGCGGCCAGTCGATCGCGCACAACGAGTTCACGGATCAGAAGACCCGCGACGAGGACCGGCCGATGATGCCGGAGATCAACGCCCGCGAAGAGCGCAAGGCGCAGTGGCAGGACCGCCGGGACCGCCGCAAGCAGCGTCGCGAGGAGCGCCAGCACCGCCGCGAGGAGCGCCAGGGCGGCCCCCAGGGCCAGCAGCAGCAGCAGCAAGGCCAGCAGGGCGGAGGTCGCCCGCACGAGCAGCAGCGGATGTTCGACAACAACCGCCCACAGCACGGCACCAACGGCCATGCGCCGCAGCAGAACGCGCCGCGCGAGTCGCGGCCGAACCTCCAGATGCCGATCGCGACCGTCGAGCACGACGCGCTCGCGCGGGTCGGAACGCCGCTCGGCGATGCCGCCGCGGCCGTGTTCAACCAGCTCCGCAATGGCCAGCCGCTGCCGGTCCGCCAGCTCGCGGCGATGATGCGCAAGCGCAACCTCGTCAACCAGGATCCGGAGCAGCTGTGGCCGCAGCTCAAGGCCGAGCTCCTCGGCGACGAGCGGAGTTACCGCACGCTCGGCCTGCGCCCGCGCATCGTCTACCGGGGTCGCGATCTGTTCGCGCCGGGCCCGGTCGCGATGTCGACGACCGCCGAGGTCGAGGCGGCGATGGCGAGCGCGCTGTCGAAGCTCGCCGGCGCGACCCATCGCGCGCTATCGCAGCGGATCTCGCGCGCGAGCGCGGCCGGGTTCGAGCGGCTGATCCACGCGTACCTCGTCGCGGCTGGTTACCGCGACATCGATTGGATCAAGCGCGTCACCGGCATCAGCTACGCCACCGCCACCGCGCCGGGCCTCGCCCGCACGGTGCTGATCAGCGCGCGCTCCGGCGACCAGCCGATCGATCGCCGCGGGATCGGCGAGCTCCGCGTCGGCGTCGAGGCGAAGGACCTCGTCGCCGGCATCCTGTTCGCGCCGCGCGAGCTGTCGCCCGATGCCGAGCAAGAGCTCGAGCGCGCGGGTCGGTCGATCTCGGTGATGTGCGGCGACCTCCTGGTCGCGGCGCTGATCGCGACCGGCGTCGGCGTGGTGAGCGCGGCCGCACCCGTCCACTACCTCGACGATCAGCTGCTCGACGAACTGTTGGCGGGCTGATCCGGCATGGCTCGGATCGTCGTTCTCTACAACACCGACTACGACGCCGAGCAGGCCACGCTGACCGGGCCCGACGTGACGTCGGTGCGCGAATCCGCGAAGGCGATCACGCGCGCGCTCGCCGAGTCCGGCCACACGGTCGAGCTCTCGGGCGTGCACGGCGTCGAGGTCTACAGCGTGCTCGCGCAGATCCGCGCGCAAAAGTACGACCTCTTGTTCAACCTCTGCGAGTCGATGGACAACAACTCGTTGAACGAGCCGACGTTCGCGGGGCTCCTCGATCTGTTCGGGATTCGCTACACCGGCGCGGATCTACTCGCGCTCGCGTCGTGCCTGCACAAGCAACGCACGAAGGACATCCTGCTCGCGCATGGTGTGTCGACGCCGCCGTATCGCTACCTCGTCGACGAGGCTTCGCTCGCGGATCCGGCGCTCGACGCACTCGACTACCCGTGGTTCGTGAAGCTCGCGCACGAGGATGCATCGCTCGGGATCACCGAGGCGAACCTCGTCCGCGACGCGGCAGCGCTGCGCGCGCGCAGCCGCGAGCTCATGCGTGAGTACAAGCAGGCCGTGATCGCGGAGCGCTACGTCGAGGGCCGCGAGATCAACGTGACCGTGATGGGCAACGGCGCCGAGGCACGCACGCTGCCGCTCCACGAGATCGACTTCGCGGCGATGCCCTCGGATCGGCCTCACATCGTGTCGTACGCCGCGAAGTGGGAAGAGGATCACGTCGACTACGTCGGGACGAAGCCGGTGCCGCTGCGCGATGCGACGCCGGCGTTGATCGCGGCCGTCGTAGAGGTCGCGCTCGCCGCGTATCGCGCCGTCGAGCTCCGCGACTACGGCCGCGTCGATCTTCGGGTCGACGCGGAAGGCCAGCCATGGGTGATCGACGTCAATCCGAACCCCGATATCTCGCCCGATGCCGGCGTGACCCGTGCGGCGGCCGCGGCAGGAATGACGTATCCGCAGATGGTCGCCGAGATCGCGCGCATCGCGCTGGCGCGCTAGCGCGTACGCTTCGTCAGTTGACGAGCCGCAGCTCGATGCGCCTCTGCATGGCAGAGTCAGGCTCGATGATCCCGAAGTTTCAGGAGTTGACCGACGAACAGATCGAGCGTGCCTCCGTCGAACAGCTGCGGGCGGCATATCGCGCATTGCTAGCGCATCACATCGCGGAGACCTCACAGCTCTGGGAGAAGCTCACGGCCGCACGCGAAGCGAATCGCTAGATCACTCTTCGTCGTCCGGCTCTTCGCCCGCGAGCCGGCGCAGCTTTTTCTGCAGGCCGAATCGCGAGAGCCCTAGCAACCGCGCCGCGACCGTCTGGTTCTGCTTCGCGCGGGTCATCGCTGCGGTGATATAGGCCTGCTCGGTCGCGACGAGCGCGGGCTTGAGACGGAGATCCTCGCCGAGCGCGGGCTTCGCGGGCTCGGGGCGTGCGGCTGCGGCCGCGATCGACTCGGGCAGATCCTCGAGGTCGAGTACGTCGCCACCCATCGCCACGCCGCGGGCGAGCGCGTTCTCGAGCTCGCGGACGTTCCCGGGCCAGCGATGCTGGGCGAGCGCGCGCATCGCGGCGCGGGTGAGGCGCGGCGGCGCCTTGCCGGGAGATAGCCGCTCGAGCAGCCGCTCGACGAGCAGCGGGATGTCGCCGTCGCGCTCGCGCAGCGGCGGCACGACGATCGCGATGACCTCGAGCCGGAACCGCAGGTCCTCGCGGAAGGAGCCGGCCGCGGAGAGCTCGGCGAGCGGACGCTGGGCTGCGGCGATCACGCGGACGTCGACCTTGCGGGTCTTCGCTTCGCCGACGCGGCGGATCTCGCCGTCCTGGAGGACGCGCAACAGCTTCGCCTGCATCGCGACGCTGGTGTCCGCGATCTCGTCGAGGAACAGCGTGCCGCCATCGGCGACCTCGAACATCCCGCGGCGATCGCGGTCGGCGCCGGTGAACGCGCCGCGGACGTGGCCGAACAGCTCGCTCTCGAGCAGCGGCTCGGGAACAGCGCTGCAGTTGATCGCGACGAACGCAGCGTCCTTGCGCGGCCCGTGATCGTGCAACGCGCGCGCGACCAGCTCCTTGCCGGTGCCGCTCTCGCCGACGATCACGACCGGGAGCGCGGCGACCGCGGCGCGATCGACGAGGTCGAGCATCTTCACCATCGCGGGCGAGCGACCGACGATCCGCTCGTAGCGGTGGCGCAGGCGATCGCGATCGGGCAACTCGGCCTTCACGCGCACGAGCTCGGCGTCGCGCTCCTCGAGGTCGGCGGCGAGCCGCTGGTTGAGCTCGTCGACCTCGTGGGTGGTCCGGCGCAGGCGTTCGGTCAGGCGGGCGTTCTCGATCGCGATCGCGGAGATGTCGGCGAGCTCGCCGAGCACGCTCGCCGCGTGATCGTCGAACGCACCGCCGCGCAGGCGGTGATCGACGTAGATGCATCCCGTCACCGTGCCGTGCTGGCGCAGCGGTACCGCGAGCACCGAGCGCAAGCGCAGCGCGGCGACCGACGCCGCGACCGCGAACCGCTCGTCGACGCCGGCATCGACGGTGATCACCGGCTCGCCCGTTTGCGCCGCACGCTCCGCGATCGAGCGACTCACCGAGCGATCGCTCGCCTCGAGATCTGCCGCGGCGAAGTTGCGCGAGACGACCGGGCGGAGCTCGCCGTCATCCTGGCGCAGCAGCAAGAACCCGCGCTCGGCGGCGGTCAGCTCGATCGCGGTATCGATCACCTCGTCGAGGATCCGCGCGACCTCCGCGTGGCTGTTGAGCCGGCGCGACAGCATGAGCATGCGGCGGAGCAGGCTCGTATCCGGATCGTTGCGCGGGGCGACCGCCGCCGGCGCGGGCTCGGGCGCGAGCCGCATGGCATCGGGATCGCGATCGAGCGCGGTGCGGAACGACGGTGCAGCCGCGGTCACGATCGTCGCGTGTGCGGCGCGTGCGCGCTCGGTCTCGTGGACGGCGAGCGCGCGATCGCCGGCGCGCTGGGCGAGCTGTGCAGCGACCGCATGCGCGCGGAACGCTCGCTCGATCCGGTCGGCATCGCTCGCTCGTTTGGCGACCTCGGCACACGCGCGGGCAAGCTCGCCGAGCGAGAACGCGGCGGGCTCCGGGATCGTCGGTGCGTCGGTCGCGGTGCGGGCGAGCTCGAGCGTGTGGACGTCGCGCGGCGCGTGGGCGAGCGCGAGCCGACCGCGTGCGATCGTCCAGCGATCGCGATCGTCGTCGCTCGCGCACAGCGCTTCGACCTCGTCGAGCGTCCCGGTCTCGGGCGCATGGCCCGCCTCGGCGAGCGCGATGTAGGCGCTCGCCTGGACGTGGGCATCGTCGCGCTCGTTGCCGATCGCGAGCGCTTCGCGGTACGCGCTCGCCGCGCCCGCATCGTCGCCGAGCCGGCGGCGCGCATCGCCGAGCACGATCAGCGCGAACGCGCGGAGGTGGGGCGAGCTCGTGGCACCGGCGAGCGCGCGCTCGGCCGCGATCCGCGCCTCGGTCGCTTGACCGACCGCGACGAGCGCGTTGCCGCGGTTGAGATCCGCGGCGATCTGCTCGGTCGTCGCGTCGAGATCGGCGAACACGCGACTCGCGGCGGCGAGGCGGGGCAGGGCTTCGCTCGCGCGCCCGCGCTCGACGAGCACGGTCCCGAGGTTGAGCTCGGCGGTCGCGGCCGCGTGAATCTCGCCGACCTCGCCGAGCCGGCGCGCAGCGTCGCGATAGCGATCGCTCGCGAGGCCGAGCATGCCGCGCTGCTGCGCGATCATGCCGCGCAAGGAGAGGGCGCGTCCGATCGCTGCGGTCTCGCCCCCTGCCGTCGCGCCGACCTCGAGCGCCGCGAACGCCTGATCCGCTTCGTCGAGCTCGCCGAGATAGAACGCGGCGAGCCCGGCCGCCTCGGCGCGCAGGCCCGCGAGTGCGCCGCCGCTGCGCGCGACCCGGCGCGCTTCGTCGTAGTGCGAGCGCGTGACGAGCAGCTTCGCGTATGCGCCCGCGATCTCTGCGTGGTCGGGGTGCGCCCGAAACAGCTCCGCGAGCGTCTGCTCGGCGGCGTCGAGCTCGCCCGCGCGCTGGCTCGTCCGCGCGATCGCGAGTTGCGCGGCGACCGGATCGGCACCGTCGCGCTCGGCGGCGCCCGCGAGCTCGATCGCTTCTTTGTAAGCGCCGAGCGTCATCGCGGCGCGCGAGGCGATCATGCCGGCGCGCGCGGTCGCGGCGGTCGGCGTACCTCGCGTCGGTGCGATCGCGCGCGCGGGATCGATCGGCGCGGTGCGCGTGCGCGAGATCGCGATCGCGTGAGCCGGTGCAGCGGCGATCACGCGGAGGGCGAGCGCACGCGCGCGGTCGGCGCGGCCATGCGCGAGCAGATCGTCGGCGACATCGCACGCCGTCCGCGCGAGCGTATCGTCGAGGTCCGCATGGCCGAGTAACGCCGCACGCGCGTCGAGCGAAAGGTCCGCGCCGGCGAGCGCGCGCTGGGCGAGCTCGCGCAGCTCGTCGCCGGCGACGCCTTCGACGGCCACGAGCGTCGCGCGATCGATCGCGACCTCGCCGGGGTTGCGCCGCGCGAGCCCGGCGCGCTCGAGCTCGCTCGCATCGGCGAGGCTCGCTTCGCCCTCGACGACGCCGAGCACCTGCGCGAGCGCCACGCGTCCGCCGAATGCAGCGATCGCGAACGCGAGGCGGCGTGCGCGAGGACCGATCGCGGCGAGCTGGCGCGCGCGGACCTCCGCGAGGCCTGCCGTCGAGCGCGCGGACCACACGATCGCGAACGGGTCGGGCTCGTGCGCGAGTGAACGCACGAGCTCGATCGCGGTCAGCGCCGCCCCACCGGATACCGCGTGCAACGCCTCGGCCCACGCGGCGGGTGGCGTGCGGCCGAGCATCGCGGCGGCGAGCGTGATCACGCCGGCGACATCGAGCGCCGCGACCTCGTGGCGAGTCACGCCTTCGCCGGTGCGCACCACCGGATCGACGATCGCGATCGTGGCGAATGCGCTCTGCGCACGCGCGAGCGCGGCGACGACAGCCGCACCCCGCGGATCTTCGGCGAGCTCGAGCACCACCATGCCGGCATGCTCGCGGACCGCGCGCGCGACGCGATCGATCCAGCCGGCGACCGGCGCGCCCGCAGCGAGGGGTGCGCACCCGAGCTGGACCGCGACTTCGTCGAGCGTGCCGGCGACGAGCGGCGACGTCTCGCGTCGCTGCGCAGCGCGCTCGAGTTGCCAGCGGCGAACCGCACCGTCGACGAGGATCCTCGCGCCCGAACCGGGCGTACCGACGACGGCGTGGACGCGCGGACTGGTGAGACCGTGCGCCAGCTTCGCGATCCAGGCATCGGCGCCGGGCCACGATGCAGGTGCGGGTGGTGCCGCGATCGCGGGACGCGCGCGCCGCGCGACGTTCGGTGCGATCGCCGGTGCGAGCTGGTCGAGCTCGTCGAGCACTGCGAGCGCGGAGGCAGGGCGGCGCTCGGCATCGCGCGCGTACAGCCGATCGATCAGGTCGGCGAGCGCCGCGGGCACGTCGGGCAACGCGGGATGCGGCTGGGTCAGGATCGCGTGCGCGAGCTCGCCGATGCTCGTGCCGACAAAAGGCGGTCGGCCGAGGACGAGCTTCGCGACGCTCGCACCCAGCCCGTACAGATCGCCGCGCGCATCGACGTGGCCCGCGAGCGCTTCCGGCGCCATGAATTGGGGCGTGCCGCGCGCCCCGGCTCCACTCGCGAGCCCGAGATCGACGAGCACCGCGCGCTCGTTCGCGAGCAAGATGTTCTGCGGCGCGACGTCGCCGTGAACGAGCCCATTCGCGTGGATCACGGCGAGCGCTCCGGCGAGATCCGCGAGCAGCGACCAGATCGCGGCTGGATCGGTCCACCGCGCGGCATCGCTCGCTCCGCCGGCGATCCACTCGGTGACGAAATACGGCGCACCGGCCGGGACGTCGGCCACGCGCTCCGGCGTGCGCCCGACCTCGAACACGTGCGGCAACGACGGATGGTCCAGCTTCGCGAGCTGCTCGAACTCCGCGAGCAACATGGCTTCGGCGCCGTTCGTAGCGACCGCGACCTTGAGCGCGCGTGGCTGCCCGGACCGATCGACGATCTTGAAGACCCGTCCGAACGAGCCCTTCGCGATCAGCTCCGCGTTCGCCAGCCACGTCACGTCACAGCCATGTCAACGTGATTGGCACCGGGTGTCAACCTCATTGGCTGACACCGCAATTCCCGACGGCGAATCGTGTATGTTATTGTCTCCCCGTGCCGGACGACGAGCGGACACGGCGCCGGCTCGGCGATGCTACGAAGTCCCGGATCGACGACCTCGCCGGTGGCTGGTCGCTCGATGCGCCCTCGACCCCGGCGCCCTCACCGAAGGCTACTCCCGCGCCCACACCCGATCCGGACGGCGCGACCGACACGCTCGATGATGAGTCGCCGCCGGTCATGCCGCCGCCCGCCACGGGGCGAAACAAGCCGCGCACGGTCCCGCCACCACCACCCGGATCGGATGCGCGCAAGGCGCTCGAAGACGCGATCGTCGAGAACAAGGATCGCAGCGGCGACATCCCGCGGCTCCAGCTCGGAGATGTCACGCCGCGCCCGAAGACTGCGTCGACACCACCGCCGTCCAAGGAGCGCGTGATCGCGACGATTCCCGCCAGTGCGCAAGCCGCGCTGACCCGGCGCTCACCGACCAAGCCGCCGTCGGTTCCACCGCCGATTCCGGCGCGAGCGAAGTCGCCGTCGCGGCCGCATCCCGATCGCACGCCGCCCGTGATCATCGATGCCGCGCTGATCGAGGAGCACCCGGCGGTCGCCGCCGATCTTGCCGCCGCCAAGCCGGGCGCCGTGCGCGCTGCCGCGAACCTCACCGGGCCGGTGCCGACGGGAGAGTTTGATAGCGGTAGCCACGATCCCGACGACAAGCTTCGCGTCGCATTCGCGCACGCGACCCAGCAACAGAGCATCGCGGACGCGATCCTCGGGATCCCGCCGCAGCCGCCGACGGTGGTCAAGGAGACGCCGATCGCGGTGCTCCTCGACGAGACTGCCGCGCGTCTCCAGATCGATTCGTCGAAGCCGACCCACGATCCTTCGACGTCGCGGTTCGAGCGCGGTGATCCGACGACGGTCGGTGAGACCCGCGAGGACGCGACCGAGATCCAGGCGCCGTCGGAGCAGAAGGCGCGCGGCGGCACGTTGCGCGCGCACGCGATGCTCCGCCGCAAGCGCGGCGTGATGGGCGACGTGTTCTACGTGTTCACCGCGCTCGCCGGGCTGCGCTCCGCGAAGAAAGAGCTCGCCACACTCGAACAGCAGCAGCAGACCCGCCAGACCTCGCGCAAGCGCCACCTCGTCACGCTCGGCCGCACGGCCGTGACCGCCGACGCGCTCGATCACCCGGCGCTCGGCAAGAGCCGCGAGGCGCTCCAGACGGTCGAGGACGAGCGCAGCAAGCACGCCGGTGCGGTCGCCGCCTCCGATGCCGAGCTCGAGCGGACGCGCCGCGATCGCGCGGCGAAGGCAAAGGCGTTCGCCGCCGAAACCGCGAAGACGCTGCAGGAGCTCGCCGAGCTCAACAAGAAGCTCGAGCCGCTCGAGAAGGAAGCGGCCGCGGTTCGCAAGCGCGGCGCCGCGCTCAAGGACCAGCTCCGCGATATCGCGCGCAAGATCAGCGAGACCGAAGCGCTGCTCGTGTCGGTCAAGAGCGAGAAGATGGATCGCGCAGGCATCCAGGCCGAGATCGCGACGCTCAAGGCGGATCAGCGCGCGGTCCAGCGCGACGAGCCCGCGATCGCTGCCGAGCTCGACGCGCTCGATCCTCGGATCGCCGCGATCACCGCCGCGCGCGCCGAGGCCGAGAAGGCGCAGACGGCGCGGCAAAAAGCCGAGGACGATGATCAGCGCCGCACGACCGAGCTCTACGAGGCGATCGGTGCGAAGCGCAAGGTCGTCGAGCGCGCCGCCGCCGAGGCCGAAGCCGCGCGCGACACCGTCCTGTTCGAGCTCGGCGAGCGCCTGTACGTCGACCGCCCGGCGATCCTCGGCGCGCAACTCTCGCCGATCGATCGGATCGACCTCGAGCTCGGCGAGAGCGATCGCCGGATGATGGAGCTCCGCGAGATCATCTCGAACATCGATCGCTGGAAGATCGCGCGCGGCACCGCGGTGATCATCCTCGTGCTCGCTGCCGTCGGCTCGTTCACTGCGTGGCTGCTCTACATGCTGCTCTAGGGATGCTGCTCTAGGGACGGTAACAAAGTTCACAAAAGCTGGTCTGTAACTGCTCGCGATCGTGAGGGCGTCGAGGGACGGTTACAAAACGCGTCGGGATCCTGGCGAGCAATCGCGTGCTCGTCCGAAAGCCGGACGCTGTGGCTCCGAAAAGGCGGCGCTTTGTTACCGTCCCTCCGAGCCCTCAGGATCTCGCGAGGTTACCGATCAGAACTTGTGAACTTTGTTACCGTCCCTAGGGAAGCATGCGATCGATCTTCGAGATCGCAGCCAGCACCATCACGACCCGGGCGATGCCTAGCAAGCAGCCGATCGTTCCGACGGTCATCGCGGCAGCGGCGGCAAGGCGCGCGAAACCGGGCAGGTCGCGCCGGCCGAACCGCTCGTAGCCGCACCCGATGGCGGCGATTCCGAGCCCGATCGCCAGGTACAGGCCGGGCGAGGGCAGGCCAGCCGCCACCATCGCGGCGAACGCCAGGCCTAATGCGAGCTTGCCCACGCGTCCACGCTAGCCGCGGCGTAGGGCGGAGGCGAGTTTTGTGCTACCCATCGCACCTCAAATGACCAGCGAGTCCCGAGCAGGGTTCTGCGCGATCGTCGGTTTACCGAACGTCGGTAAATCGACGCTGCTGAACCGTTTGCTCGGGCGTCGGCTCGTCGCGGTGTCGTCGAAGCCGCAGACCACCCGGGATCGGATCGTCGGCATCCACACGCTCGAGGTCGATAGTGCCCCGGCGCAGATCGCGTACGTCGACACGCCCGGCGTCCAGGACGGCCACGGCCCGCTGCGCCGCTACATGCGCGATGCCGCGCTCGCTGCGGCGGCTGACGCGGATGTCGTCCTCATGCTGATCGACGCGACGTTCCGCGCCGGCCGGATGCCCGATCGGCTCGGCGAGCCCGATACGCTCGCACTGCGCGAAGCGAGCAAGGCGCACCCGATGGTGATCGCGCTCAACAAGATCGATCGCGTCGAGAAGCCGGAGCTCCTGCCGATCATCGAGGCGTGGGGCGCGGCGATGCCCGGCATCGATGTCGTCCCGGTGTCGGCGGCGACCGGCGATGGCGTCGAGGTCCTCGAGCAGGTGATCGCGCGCAAGCTGCCGGTCGGCCCGCTGCTGTTCCCGGCGGAGACCGTCACCGATCGCAGCCCGCAGTTCATCGCGCAGGAGATCATCCGCGAGCAGCTCTATCACCAGCTCGGCAAGGAGCTGCCGTACGCGTCGGCCGTGCTCGTCGAGCAGTGGACCGAGCGCAAGGGCGAGCTCGTGATCGGCGCGGTGATCGTCGTCGAGCGCGCTTCGCAGAAGCCGATCGTGGTCGGCCGCGCGGGCAGCCGGATCAAGGAGCTCGGGATCGCGGCGCGGATCGCGCTCGCCGAGGCCCTCGGCAAGCCGGTCCACCTGTCGCTGTTCGTGAAGGTCCAGGAAGAGTGGAGCCGCACCGAAGCCGAGCTCCACAAGCTGGGCTACACCGGAGACGTGAAATGACGAAGCACGGCGGCCACGACGAAGTCCCCGCGACCCACGTGAACGCGCCGCTGATCGCGATCGTCGGCCGTCCGAACGTCGGCAAGTCGACGCTGTTCAACCGACTCGTCGGCGGACGACCGGCGCTCGTTCACGACACGCCGCACCTCACGCGCGATCGCCGCTACGGCGAGGCCGACTACTTCGGCGCGCCGCTCCGGCTCGTCGATACCGGTGGTCTCGATCCCGAGGCGGCGACCCAGGTGATCGGCGCCGGCATCCACCGCCAGGCGATGCGCGCGATCGACGAGGCGAACGCGCTCGTGCTGGTCGTCGACGGCCGCGCAGGCATCTCGCCGATCGATCGCGATCTCGCGAAGCAGCTGCGCGCGACCGGCAAGCCGGTGTTTCTCGCGATCAACAAGATCGATCACACCGCGAACGATCACCTCGTCCACGACTTTCACGAGCTCGGGCTGTCGGCGATCTATCCGGTCTCGGCATCGCACGGCCGCGGCATCGGTCCGCTGCTCGAGGCGGTGACCGAGGCGGTCGGCTCGGTCCGGCCGGCGGACGACGACTCCGAGGAGAAAGCCGAGCTCGATCCGCTGTTCGACGAGGTACCGGAAGAAGAAGTCGAACCCGAGCCGACCACGCCGGCGAAGCTGCGCGTCGCGTTCGTCGGTCGCCCGAACGCCGGCAAGTCTTCGCTCACGAACCGGCTCCTCGGCGAGGAGCGCTCGCTGGTCCATCACGAGGCCGGCACCACGACCGATCCGGTCGACGCCGAGTTCTCGATCGGCGGCCGCGACTACATCCTCGTCGATACCGCAGGGATCCGACGCAAGGCGCGGATCGAGGCCGACATCGAGCGGATCGCGGTGTCGATGGCGATCGGCCAGATCGAGCGCGCAGATGTCGTCGTCCTCGTGATCGATGCGGATCTCGGCCCGTCGGAGCAAGACGCGCGGATCGCCGGCAAGGTCGAGGAGGCCGGCCGCGCGCTCGTGATCGCGCTCAACAAGTCGGATCTCGTCACCGGCGATGCGAAGAAGGCCGCGCTCCGTGATCTGTCAGAGGAGACGTTCCACTTCCTGACCTGGGCACCGGTCACGATGATCTCCGCGCAGCGCGGCGACGGTGTCGATCGCCTGCTCGATCTCGTCGAGAAAGCCGCCGAGCAACACCGCAAGCGCATCCCGACCGCACAGCTCAATCGGTTCTTCGCCGACGTGATCGAGGAGATGCCGCCGCCGCTCCACAAGGGCAAGGCGATCCGGATCAACTACATCACCCAGGCGGTGACCAAGCCGCCGACGTTCGTCCTGTGGGCGAGCGCAGCACAGGGGCTCGCGCCGAGCTACAAGCGGTTCATCTCGAACCGGCTACGCGAAGCCTATGGCTTCCGCGGCACGCCGATCCGGATCTTCGTCAAAGAGAAGAAAGACCGGCACGACAAGCAGGGCTAGAAGAAGCCCCAGCGCGTGCTGCCGCGCAGGCAGATCGTCGTGACCGTGATGTCGCCGGCGAACGAGGCGATCCGGACCTCGAGCCCGTAGGAACGATCGCGGCTCTGCAGCCAATCGACGCCGCCGCCGAGCTGGACGACCAATTCGTCGCTCGCGCCGTGTTGATTGATCGGCCCACCGCCCGCGAGGACCCCGCCGACACCTGCGAACGCGTACGGCACCCACTTGAACACGTCGAACCGGTAGGTGAAACCAACCGCACCCAGCCCGGCGTAGGAGCTCGGGCTCTGCTTCTTGGTCGGGTCGTTGCCACCGCGAAAGAACGCGCCCGCTAGATCGGCGCGGAGCGCGAAGTCGCTCCCGATCGTGTACTCGTAGTCGAGCGCGAGGCTCGTGCCCCAGTCCGGCGTGACATCCGGCGGTGCCATCGAGCCCTTCTTGACCCCTGGGGTCGAGAACGAGGCCCAGCCCGCGCTCACCGATAACGCACGCTCGCCTTCCGCATGAGCCGGCGAAACCAGCGCGATCACGGGCAACACTGCGAGGGCTCGCGGGGTCCAAGCCACCAAACCCCTGAATTGTGCTACATCGCGGTTCGCCGTGGCCGACAAGGACGACAAAAAGAAGCTTAGGGTTCCCGCGGATCAGAGCGGGAAGGTGATCGATGCTCCTGCGTCGAAAGCAACCCCTACATTCGACCCCAAACCCGTCAACGTCGGTGGCGAATCGCTTGTCGATCGGATCTACCCGCATCGCAAGCGGATCGGGATATTCATCCTCCTCGGCTTCGCGGTGTGGGCCGTGATCGCGATCGTCATCCACTTCCGCGATTCGGGTCACGAGAAGAAGGCCGACAAGCTCGCCCAGGTCCTCGATCTCGCGAGCCAGAAGGTCGTCGATCCGGCGATGCCGGCCGATCCGAACAACAAGCAGCCGACGTTCAAGTCCGAGGCGGATCGCGCGAACCAGGTCCTCGAGGCGATGGCGAAGCACGGCCCCGATGTCGGCGGCCCGGCCTACAAGGGCTCGCTCCTGATCCAGGCCGGCAAGCTCGACGAGGCGATCGCCGAGTACAAGACCGGCCAGACCGCGAAGGGTCTCGACGGCGTGCTCGCGCGCGAAGGTCTCGGCCTCGCCGAGGAGATGAAGGCCGAAGCCGAGAAGGACGCGGCCGCGCGCCAGAAGGGCCTCGAGACCGCGCTCGCGACGTTCGCGACGATGCAGCCCGACGACAAGGGCCCGCGCTACGCGTATGCGCTCTATCACCAGGGTCGGCTCCAGGCGTTGCTCGGCAAGACCGCCGATGCGAAGGCCACGCTCGAGAAAGCGAAGGAAGCCGGCAAAGACTCGGCCGAGCTCGTGCCGCTCGTCGATGCCCGCCTGGCCGCTCTCGGCACCTGATCTAGAAAGTTCATGAAGCTCGCTCTCGCCACGCTGATCTCTTTGTCGTTCGGGGCCGCGTGCGGCCTCCCGGTCGAAACCCGCCACGCCGACGCGATGAGCGCGGAGCGCCGCGAGCCTCTCGCCGAGGATCGGCTGTCGCTGAAATGGAAGTTCGTCACCTCCGATCGCTCGACGGAGATTTCGCCGCAGGAGTTCGCCGCACCGGCGATCGCCTCCGACACGCTCTACATCGGCTCGGCCGGCGGTCGGTTCTTCGCGCTGCGCGCGGCGACCGGTGAAGTCCGCTGGAAGAAGCAGCTCGGTTCGGTCGCGTGCGCGCCGCTCGTCGATCGCGGCTTTCTCTACGTCGGCACGAACGACGGCTTCCTCGTCGCGCTCGATTCGCAGACCGGCGACGAGAAGTGGCGCTACCAGGGCCGCGGCCCGATCGAGCAGACGCCGACCTCGACCGGCGACCTGATCGTGTTCTCGAACGAAGCCGATCAGGTGATCGCGCTCGACTCGCTGACCGGCAAGTTCAAGTGGCAGTACAAGGCGGAGACTCCCGAGGAGTACACGCTGCGCGGTCACTCGGGCGTCCGGCTCGACGGTGACTTGCTCTACGCCGGGTTCTCGAACGGCACGCTCGTCGCGCTCCGCAAGGACACGGGCTCGGTCGCGTGGTCGACCTCGCTCAAGGCCGATGCGGATCGGTTCATGGATGTCGATGCGACGCCGATCGTGCTCGGCGCGGTCCTCTATGCGTCGTCGTCGTCGGGTGGCGTCTACGCGCTCGACAAGATGACCGGCCTCGTAAAGTGGCGCGTCCCGTTCTACGACGTCGCGCTGCCGAGCTCGACCGGCAACGTCGGTGGGCTCGCGACCGACGGCAAGGCGATCTATGTCTCGGTCGCCGACCTCGGGACCTACGCGATCGATCTCTCGGGCAACGTGCTGTGGCGCGTCGGTGCCCGCGGCGGTGGCGAGCCTGGGGCGCCCGTCGTGTTCGACGACATGCTCGTGTACTCGCTCGCCGAGGACGGCCTGTTCCTCGCGGAGCGCCGCACCGGCCGCACGCTCGAATACTTCGATCCGGGCGATGGCGTGTCGGCGCAGCCGACGGTGACCGGCGATGGCCGCCTGTTCGTGATGTCGAACCGCGGCATCCTGTACTCGTTCGACGTCGACTAACGTCGACGTTGTCGTTGACCTGAACCTGAACCTCAACGCCACCGTGGGCTTGGACGTCGGGACGCCCGAGCGTGGCTCGGATGGACGGGCCCTTCGAACGGCGCCATAGGGCGAGCGCGTGCGTGCAACCTCGGACCGGACTACGAACCCTCGTACGTCGAGGACAACGTCGACGGTGTCGAACCGCGGCATCCTGTACTCGTTCGACGTCGACTAAAACGTCGACGTTGTCGTTGACCTGAACCTGAACCTCAACGCCACCGTGGGCTTGGACGTCGGGACGCGCGAGCGTGGCTGGGATGGACGGGCCCTTCGAACGGTGCGATAGGACGAGCACGCGCGTGCGTGCAACGTCGGACCGGACTGCGAACGCTCGTACGTCGAGGACAACGTCGACGGTGTCGAACCGCGGCATCCTGTACTCGTTCAACGTCGATTAAACGTCGACGTTGTCGTCGACCTGAACCTGAACCTCAACGGCTTGGACGTCGGGACGCGCGAGCGTGGCTGGGATGGACGGGCCCCTCGAACGGCGCGACAGGACGAGCACGCGCGTGCGTGCAACGTCGGACCGGACTACGAACGCTCGTACGTCGAAGACAACGTCGACGGTGGCGTTCAGGTTCACGTTCAGGTCAACGTCGACGCTTCAGAGCGGATCGCAGAACGGCAGGGCGGGCTTCGCGATCAGGTAGCCCTGCAAGTAATCGCAGCCGAGGTCGACGAGCACGCGGGACTCGGCTTCCGTCTCGACGCCTTCGCCGATGATCTTGGTCCCTTGCTCGCGGCACAGCTCGGTCACCGAGCGCACGAGCCGCTGCTTCATCGCATGCTTGTCGATATCGCGGACGAGCGACATGTCGAGCTTCACGTAGTCGCAGTCGAGCGGCGTGAACGTGCCCATGCGCGCGTGGCCGCCACCGAGGTCGTCGATCGCGATCTTGAAGCCGAGCTCGCGCAGCTCGGCGACGCGGTAGCGCACGTCCGCCTGACCTTCGAGCGACGTGCGTTCCGTGATCTCGAGAACGACGCGCGAGGCGACCTTCGACAACGGGGAGAACGGCGACGTCAGCTGCTTGTCGAACAGGTCGAGCAGGTGGAGGTTGATGAACACGACGCCGCGCTCGACCGGCGCGCCCGCGATCACCTTTGCGGTCTGCGCGCGCACGGCGCGACCGAGCGTCGGGATGCGCTCGAGCCGTTCGGCGGCATCGAGGATCGCGCCGGGATGCGGCAGCGACTTGTCGCGCGAGCGAAGCAGCGCTTCGTAACCGAACCGCGCGCGCGTCGACGCGTGCACGATCGGCTGGAAGTGCATCGTGAGGCTCGCCAGACACTTGCCGAGCGCGACCTCGAGCTGCGCGAGCTCTTTCGTGATCGCGACGTCCTCTTCGACGCGCGCGTTCTTGCTCGTGCCGTGGGGAAAACGCCCGGGCGTCTCATCCGCCGCAGCCGAATCTTGCAGCCTCGGCGAAACGGGCGGCGACCCCTTTACTTCCGGTGAACGCCTCTCCTCCACGATACTCCCAGCTTAGAGGAGCCCTCGCGCGAAGTCGATGTAGGTCCACTCGCTTAACAGAGACGGCGGAGGTGCTCGCGAAACTCACTCACGACGTGTGAGGCCGGGTGACCGTCGAGCTCGCTCGCGAGCAGGTCGTCCACGATCGGCAATTCCATCACCAGTCGGTACAGCATCAGACACGCTCTGCTGGACAGTGGAACGAAGCGCGCCTCGCCTTGGAGCGTGACGTTCGACGTCCGCGGCGTCACCCACGCGATGGTGTAGGTGCTCGGGTCGTACGTGTACTCGAGTGTATAGCCAAGCGATCCCCGCTCGAGGCGGCGGGTGAACGCGACCCGGCTCGCGCGGCCATCCGCTTGGCGCGACACGACATGGGCGGTTTGCAGGAGCGGCAACCAGCGGGGAATCTCGGAGATATCAGCGAAGATCTCGAACGCCGCTCCCGCACCGACGGACAGGGTCGTCGAGACCTCGCTGGCCTGGGGGAACGATTCGGGGGCAAAAGCGATCGCGGTAGCCATGACTGCAGCTCCTTGAATGACCTGCACCTACAGCAACGCCAATACCAAGTCACGTCGACGTGGTTCCGCGCAGTTGCGCTGGCATGGAGGCAGCTCCGCTAGCCGCTAACGACCGTGCGCAGGAGGGGGCTGGCAGTGCGGACAAGCCCAGGTCCAGCGCGGCGGGTCGCCGAGCTGGAACGCTTCGATCAGCGCTCCGCAGCGACCGCACGGCTTGCCCGTGCGCGTGTATGCGGCGAACTCTCGCGTGCCCTCGACGCTGGTCTGCATCAGCTCGCGCGCGGTCTCGTAGATCTGGACGAGGACGTGACGAGGAACGTCGCGCACGAGCGTGCGTGGATCGATGCGCGCTGCGAAGCACGACTCGGTCTTCCAGATGTTCCCGAGCCCGGCGACGACGCGCTGATCGAGGAGGACTTCGCCGATGGTGCGCGATTCGTGCAACGCGGCGCGCGATGCCGCGAGCTGGCTATCGAAGTCGCCGGCAAGGACATCCGGCCCCAGATTCGCGATCGCCATGCCGGCGCGTGGCGCGCGACGCGGGACGATCTCCACCGTCGGGCAGGTCTGCCACAGGTACAGATGATGCTCGGTGACGATCACGAGCGACGCGCGTCCCGGCGACGTCCGCGCGAGCCGCGCTTCACCGTCGGCACGTGAGAATGCGTAGAACCGGCCGTTCATGCCCTGATGGACGTGAACCTGCGTCTGATCGTCGAGATCGATCATGAGGTGCTTGCCGTGCGCATCGACGTGCGTGACGGTGCGGCCGGCGAGCGCGCGAGCGAGACCTTGCGTCGTCGCGCGCACGATCGTTTGACCGACGAGCGGCGCGAGCCGATTCGCGACGCGGCGGATGCTGTCGCCTTCAGGCATCGTCACGCATCCGCGAGCTCGTCGTCGGCTTCGGGCTCGGGCTCTGGCTCGGGCGCCGGTGCGACGGGAATCATCCCGCGCACGACGAGCCCGCGATAATCGATCCGCGCGCCGGCGGCGAGCAGGCCCTTCGCCCAGGGCGATTGGCCGGCGGGCTGACCGTTGATCGTCTCGATCAGCAACTCGCGGCGGCGTTGCTTCATCGCGAGTAGCGGGGTGCCGACCGAGAGCGCGAGCTCGATCGTCTCGGCCGCGATGCCGGCGCCGGTCGCGAGCCTCTTACCCTTCGGCTCGATCCACAGCGCGAGTGCGCCATCGACGAGCACGACGCTCGAGCCGGTCCGGCGCGCGGGCTTGGCGTCGGGATCCGCGAGCTGCGGCCAGGGCAGGGCGCTGCCCCATGCGTTCGCCGGATCGACCGTCGCGAGCACGTCGACCCGCGCGGCGCTGCCACGCGGCGTCTCGCGCAGGCGATCGATCGCGCCGGGCCACGCGAACTGCGCGCCCTCGAGCGACTCGACGAAGTAACCGCGCCGCACTGCACCCGCATCTTCCATCGCGCGGAACACGTCGCCGACCGCGGCGAAGCCACCGGACAGATCGTCGGCACGCGCGCCTTGGCGCGAAGCGATGCCCCAGCGCTCGAGCAGGCCCGTCGCGAGCGCGTGGAGGCGCGCGGTGCCGGTCGGCGTCGCGCCGAGTGACTCGACGAGCGACCACCGCCCGCCGAAAGTCGCGTGGGCATTCGCACGGCGCGCGTTCGGTGCCGCGAGCGAGCGCAGCGGCGCGAACGTGTCGTTCGTGAGGAGGCCGGCCCACACGAGGTCCCACAGCGCGGCGACGAGATCCGCGCGCGGCGCTTTCGTCGCTTGCTCGAGCCCGACGACGAACGACGCGCCCGCGGTGCGAAGGTGCGCGATCAGCGCGTCGTGGAGCGGGCCGTGGTTCGGAATCGGCTGCGGCTCGGGCGCGAGCTCGCGCGCGCGATCGCGGCGGAGCAGCACGACGCGACCATCTTTCGTGCCGAGCGCACCGGCGCCGACCCACACGAGATCGCCGGCGGCGCCGAGCTCGTCGAGCATCCGCGGGTGGTAGTCGACGATCCGCGCCGGCAGGATCCGCTGCTCGAGCTCCGAGAACGGCAGCGCGACGCCTTCGACCCGCGCGATCGCATCGCGCAGTGCGAGCGGTCCGCGCCGCGGTTGCTCGAGCCCGTGCCAGCGCGGGAGAAACGCGGCGTACGTGGTCGCATCGACCGGCGCGACCTGCGCGCGCAGCTTCGCGAGCGTGCGGCGGCGGAGCTGGCGGAGGACCTCGGCGTCGCAGCTATCGATCGCGACGCCACCGGGACGCAGATCGCCGCGGACGAGCTGGCCGCGCGCTTCGAGCAACACGAGGATCGGCTCGACCATCGCCGGCGAGAGGCCCCAGCGCTCGGCCGGGCCCGCCGCGGTGAACGGCGCGTGGGTCCGCGCGTAGCGCGCGATCAGCGAGACCACCGGATCCGCGGCGCGCTCGAGCAACGCCGCCGGCAGTCCTTGCGGCAGCGCGATACCGAGGCCGTCGCGATAGCGCGCGGCATCCTCGGCGGCGACATAGCGCGGCACGCCCGCGATCCGCACCGGCGCGAGCCGGCGTTGCTCGACGAGGCTCGCGATCACGGCGGGCACGTCGACATCCGCGGTCGAGCGCGCTGCGATCTCGGCGGCATCGAGATCGCCGAGCCTCCGCACGAGGTCGTGCACTTCGTCGAGCGACCGCGCCTGGCGCTCCGGCACGAGCTGCTGGAGCTCGCGCTCGACTTCGTCGAGGACGTCGAGATCGAGCAGGTCGCGGAGCTCGCCGCCTCCGATCAGCTCGCGCAACAGGTCGCGATCGAGCGTGAGCGCCTGCGCCTTGCGCTCGGCGAGCGGCGCATCGCCTTCGTAGAGGAACGCGGCGACGTAATCGAACACGAGCGAGCGCGCGAACGGCGACGCGGCCTCGGTGATCGCCGGCTCGATCCGGATCGCGCGCGACCGGATGTCGCGGAGCACGCCGAGCAGCGCCGGCAGATCGAAGATGTCGCGGAGGACCTCGCGGTAGGTCTCGAGCGTGATCGGAAATGCCGGGAACCGCAGCGCGACCCCCATCAGCTGCTGCGCCTTGAGCCGTTGCGCCCACAGCGGCGTGCGCTTGCCGGGCCGGCGGCGCGGCAGCAGCAACGCGCGCGCGGCATTCTCGCGGAAGTGACTCGCGAACACGCTCGATCGCGCGAGCTCGTCGACGAGGATCCGCTCGATATCGTCAGGATCCGGCAGCAGCTGATCGTCGGTCGGGAGCAGATCGCCATCCGCGAAGCGCAGCGCGATGCCGTCGTCGGTCCATAACGGGTGGATCGGATAACCGAGCGCGCTCTCGAGCTGGTGCGCGAGGACGAGTGCCCACGGCGCGTGCACGCGGCCGCCGAACGGCGACAGGATGCACACGCGGGTATCGCCGAGCTCGTCGCGGAACCGCTCGATCGTGATCGCGCGATCCGTCGGCATCGCGCCGGTCTGCGCGCGCTGATCGGCGAGGTACTGCGCCAGGTTCTGCGCCGCGAGCGGATCGAGCTTGTACTCGCTCGCGAGCCACGCGTGCGCCGCGTTGCGATCCGCGGCGAGCTTGGTATCGAGCTCGCGACAGAACGCACCGAGCGCGCGGCCGAGCTCGACCGGCCGGCCCGGACCTTCGGCGCGCCAGAACGGCATCTTGCCGGGCTCGCCCGGCGCCGGCGACACGACGACGCGATCGCGCGTGATGTCCTCGATCCGCCACGTCGTTGCACCGAGGATAAACGTCTCGCCCTTGCGCGACTCGGCGACCATCTCTTCGTCGAGCTCGCCGACCTTCGGGCCGTGCTCGCCGAGATGGACGCCGTAGAGGCCGCGATCTGGAATCGTTCCGCCCGAAACGACCGACAACAGGCGTGCGCCTTTGCGGCCGATCAGCACGTCGTGCTGGCGGTCCCAGGTCAGGCGCGGGCGCAGCTCGGCGAACTCGTCGGAGGGATAGCGACCCGCGAGCATGTCGAGCACGCCGACGAGCGCGGTCCGCGACAGCTCGCGGTAGCTCGCGGCGCGCCGGATCACGCGCTCGAGCTCGCCGACCGGCCACGGATCGGCGCCGACCATCGCGACGATCTGCTGCGCGAGCACGTCGAGCGCCGAATCCGGCACGCGGATCGCTTCGACCGCGCCATCGAGCATGCCGCGTGCGACGACGGTCGCTTCGAGCAGGTCGCCGCGGAACTTCGGAAAGATCCGGCCGATGCTCGTGCCACCGACCTGGTGGCCGGCACGACCGATTCGTTGCAACCCGCGCGAGACGGCACCGGGAGACTCGACCTGGAGCACGAGATCGACCGCGCCCATGTCGATGCCGAGCTCGAGCGAGCTGGTCGCCGTGATCGCGCGCAGCCGGCCGCTCTTCAACGCTTCTTCGATCTCGAGCCGCTGATGCCGCGCGACCGAGCCGTGATGCGCGCGGACGAGCTCGACGCCGGGCTCGATCACGCCGCGCGCGATCGCGAGCTCGCTCAGCTGCTGCGAGACGCGCTCGGCGAGCCGCCGCGAGTTGACGAACACGATCGTCGAGCGATGCGCGAGGATCTGATCGAGCAGCTGCGGATAGATCAGCGGCCACATGCCACCGCCGTCCGTGGCCGCCGTCCCCGGGTTGTCCATGTCGGGCGCCGGGACGACGACCTGGAGATCGAGTGCGGGCTTCGCCGAGGCGTCGACGATCTCGACGGGCCGGTCCCCGCCCAGATATTTAGCGACCTCTATAAGTGGCCGTTGGGTTGCCGATAGGCCGATCCGCTGCGGCTCGGGGTTGCCGGAGCTCGTGACCAGGTGCGCGAGCCGCTCGAGCGTGAGGCCGAGGTGGATACCGCGCTTGGTCGGCGCGAGCGCGTGGATCTCGTCGACGATGATCGTGTCGACCGCGCGCAGCCGATCGCGCGACTGACCCGCGAGCAAGAGGTACAGCGACTCCGGCGTCGTGATCAGGATCTGCCCGGGATGCTTGCGCTGGCGCTCGCGCTCCTTGGTCGGCGTGTCACCGGTGCGCACGTCGACCGTGATCTGGCCGCCGGCGCCGAGCGCCTGGAGGCCGGCCAGCGGTGCGCGGAGGTTGCGCTCGACGTCGTATGCGAGCGCCTTGATCGGCGAGACGTAGACCACGCGGGTCAGCGAGTCAGGATCCGGCGCGTGCGCGAGCCGATCGAGGCACCACAGGAACGCCGCGAGCGTCTTGCCGCTGCCGGTCGGCGCGAGCATCAGCGTGTGGCGGCCGCTCGCGATCGACGCCCAGCCGCGCTCTTGCACCGGCGTCGGCGCCGCGAAGCTCCGCGCGAACCACGTGCGAGTCGCTTCGCCGAACGGAGCCGTCACTCTGGAGCTATAGCGTGCTCAGGTCGCGGGCGAGGTCAGCAGGTGCTTGAAACCTGACACGAGCCTGTCAACGTCGATCGCGTTGGCCTCGACGTTCGAATCCCAGTGGCCGAGCGGAATCACGGCACCTGGTGCGAGCACGTTCGGCAGCGGAGCGGTCGCACCGGGGTCGATCAGCGGCGTGCGCCAGCGCCCCTGGGGATGCAGCACCGGCATGCTCCACAGCCCGTCGGGAACGAGCAGGTCGCCATGCCACGTGCCGGCGACCATGCACGGGGGCGGCGTGCCAAGCGGATCCGGTGCTACCGAGACGACGCGCGTCGGTCCGGGCTCGAGCAGCAGCGCCGCTGCGAGCAGGCACAGCGACGACAGCACGGGAGGACGCTGCGTGATCGCGAAGCGGGCCATCGCACCCCAAACCAGGCCCGGCGTACGAGCTATTCCCAGTCAGTCCCGCTCGAGGACGATGCCCACGATCATCGGGATCAGTGTGAATCCGAGAGGAACGCCGATCGCGAGCGCTGGATTGGTCTGGATCGCATCCTGGATGCGGTCCACGAACGCGACGAGCTGGGTCTTGGTCGCGAGCGCGAACACGCCGACGCCGAGCGCACCGCCGAGGATCAGCGCCGTGATCGCGCCGGCCACGAGTGGCACCGCGCGCAGCGGCCGGGTCAACGCCCGGAGCACCGGAATCAGCCCGCCGGCGGCCGCCAGGTAGAACGGGAAGAACATGCCCGCGGTGAACATCGCGAACCACAGCGCGCGCTGCGCCGGCGGGAACGCCAGCGGCGGGGTCGGATCGAGAGGGCCGATCGAGAAGTGCAGGGTCTGGAGCGCGACGCCGGCGATGTAGATGAACGCGAACGTGAACGCGAGCTTCACCGGCACGCTGCGGATCCGCATCCACAGCGGAAAGCCTTCCATCGCCGGTCCGTAATCGAGCCGGCCTTCGAAGAACCCCGACAGCACGAGCAGCGGGAACTGACCGATCATGATCGCGAACGGCACCGGCGCCGGCAGCTTCGCGGCGACCAGATCGAACAGCGTGGCCACCGATGCGGCGTGGATCAGCGCGACCAGAACGAAGTACGGCGCGACCGTTCGCGGTGCGAGCCGCGCTTGACCCATGAACGTCAGCGTAAACCGGGATCGGGCCAAGATCGCGGAATCAGGCCCTCGGAGACATCTCCGAGTTGACATAACACCGATTCTGCGACGCGACTCCTGGAACTGCCCAGGGCCTCGCCCGCCACGGTTTCAGGTCCTGGGCGCATCGCTCAATTGGTTCTCGTGCGGTGCATCGGCGGTCGCTGGAAACTGCGCCGCGAGCTCGGCGCCAACCAACTCGATCGCGCGAACCAAGCCCGCGGTCAGATCGCGCGGCCCGTGCTCCGCGATCGCTTTGACCGCGGCATCCCACAGGTGCTGGCCGGTGCGTTCGTGAATCCCGGCATCGCCAAGCACCGTGCAGCGCCGCCGCTTGGGACACACGAAGATCAGGACGCCGTTCCTGTCGCGGGTCCGGCCCACGCCGAGCTTCGCGAACGTCTTCTCCGCCACCTTGTCGACCCGGCCCCAGAACCACGGCGCGATCGCGACCACGATCTCGCCGGTGGTCGCGCGCTCCGCCGCCGTGACCGCGGCTGCGACTTTTTCGCGATCGACGTACTTATCGAAGCGACGGGCGACCATCACCAATGCCCACTGGCGCCGCCGCCACCGGATCGACCGCCGCCGCCCGAGAAGCCGCCGCCACCTCCACCACCGCCGCCGCCCCAGCTTCCGCCGCCGACGTTGCTGATGCTCGAGATGATGTCGAACAAGAACCACGCGAGCTGCGGGTGGGTCGCGGCGCCGATCACGACCGCGATGCCGACGATCACGAGCACCACGATCCAGAACCAGCTCAGCCCTCCCGGCGCTCGCGCTGGCAACGGCGCGACGTTCGCGCTCGCAGGATCGCCGCCGACTCGCGCGAGGATCTGGTCGACGCCGTTCGTGATCGCGACGTCGGCGTGCCCCGCGACGAGCTCCGGCGTGACCGCCTCGTCGATGATCCGCTTCGCGTAGAGGTCGGGCAGCTTGTCTTCGAGGCCGTAGCCGACCTCGATCCGCAGCGCCTTGTCCTTCGGGAACACGAACAGCGCGACGCCGTCGTCCTTGCCTTTCTGGCCGATGCCCCACGCCGTGAACACGCGCGCGGACCACTCCTCGAGGTTCTCGTCGCCGAGCGTCGGCGCGATCCACACGATGACCTGGTGGCCCGTGGTCTTCTGGTACGTCTCGAGCCGGGTGTCGAGCGTCGAGACCGCGCTCGCACTCAGCAGCCCTGCCGTGTCGGTGACCCAGCGCGTCGGCGCCGGCGGTGCCGGTGGTGCACTCGCGAACGCCGTGGCACTCGCCAGCGCGAGCCCGATCACGACCAGCGCAGTGCGAAGCACGCGCGGCATGGGATTCAGAAGTGGATCTCGGGTGCGTGGGAGGCGGTTGCGTCCGCGGTGAAGTACTGCTTCTCGGCGAACTTGCTACCGAAGAATCCGGCCGCGATGTTCGTCGGGAAGCTATTGCGATACGTGTTGAAGTCGCGCGCGGTGTCGTTGAACCGCGAGCGCTCGACGTTGATCCGGTTCTCGAGCCCCGACAGATCGGTCTGGAGATCGCGGAAGTTCTGGGTCGCCTTGAGATCGGGATAATTCTCGGCGACGACCATCAGCTTCGACAGCGACGCCCCGACGCTGGCCTGCGCGGCCTCGAACGCCTTCACCTTCGCAGGATCGCTGAGGTCGCTCGCGCTGAGCTTGACGTTCTGGGCCTGGCTACGCGCCTCGGTCACGGCGATGTACGTCGACTTCTCGAAGTTCGCCGCGCCCTTCACGATCTCGACCATCCGGGTGATCTCGTCGAGCCGGTGCTGATACGCACTCTCGACGTTTGCCCACTGCCCCTTCACGGCCTGATCCATGCCGTTCAGCTTGTTGTAGCTGTGCATGCACGAACCGCCGACGATCAACATCACCAGAACTACCGAACCGAGGCCGATCCAGAGCTTGTTGAGCTGCATCTGCCCTGACTCTGCCACGAATCGCGCGGAACGGGGCTTAACTGCCAATTAGCGTGCGACGCGCATGCCCAGATTGGCGATTTCTTCGGCGGTGAGGCCGCTCGACGCTTCGATCGTGACGGTGGCGGCACGCCCGGTCCCGACCTCGACCGCGTTGACCTCGAGGATGCCGTCGGCGTCCATCGTGAAGCTGACCTCGACCTTCGTCCTGCCGCGCGGCCCGGGCGCCAGATCGCCGAGGACGAACCGGCCGATCCGCCGGTTGCGCGAGGCGTGCTCGTCCTCGCCTTGGAAGATCTCGATCGCGACGAACGTCTGGTTGTCCTCGGTCGTCGCGAACACCTTCTTCGCGCGCGTCGGGATGCTGGTGTTCGACTGGATCACGACCGACATCCGATCGCCCGCGACCTTCACGCCCATGTTGTGCGGCGTGACGTCGAGCAGCACGACCTCTTGCAGCTCGCCGCCCATGATCCCCGAGTGAACCGCGGCGCCCATCGCGACGATCTCGTCGGGGTTGACGCCCTTGCTGCCGGGCTTGCCGAAGATCTTCTCGGCGCGCTCCTGGACTGCGGGCATCCGGGTCATGCCGCCGACGAGGACGACCTGATCGATGTCGGTCGGCGTGCAGTGCGCGTCGGCGAGTGCCTTCGTACACGGCGCGAGCAATTTATCGAGGAGGCTGCGGCACGCGCGCTCGAGCTGGCCGCGCTCGAGCTCGCGCATCAGGTGGACCGGGCCCTGCGGGCCGGCGGCGATGAACGGCAGGTTGATATCGGTCGTCATCGCCGACGACAACTCGATCTTCGCGCGCTCGGCGGCTTCTTTCAGGCGCTGGAGCGCGACCGAGTCGGACCTCAGATCGATGTTGTTCTGCTGCTGGAACTCGTCGGCGAGCAGATCGATGATCACGCGATCGAAGTCGTCGCCGCCGAGCGCGGTATCGCCGTACGTCGACAGCACCTCGAACACGCCGTTCTCGATCGCGAGGATCGAGATATCGAACGTGCCGCCGCCGAGATCGAACACGGCGAGGCGCTGGTTGCTCTGGTGATGCAGCCCGTACGCGAGCGCGGCCGCGGTCGGCTCGTTGAGGATCTGGCGAACCGTGAGCCCGGCGATCTTGCCGGCGTCCTTGGTCGCCTGGCGCTGCGCATCGTCGAAGTACGCGGGCACGGTGACGACCGCTTCGGTCACCGGCTGGCCGAGGTAGTCCTCTGCGACGCGCTTCATCTTCGCGAGGACGTGGGCCGAGATCTCCTGCGGCGAGCGCGGCGTCCCGGCGATATCGACCCAGGCATCGCCGTTCTTCGCGGCGACGACCTTGTACGGGAGCCGGCGCGCGAGGTTCTGGACTTCGGGGTCGGTCGCCTTGCGCCCGATCAACCGCTTCGCACCGAACACGGTGCGCTGCGGGTTCGTCACCATCTGGCGCTTGCTCGCGGCCCCGACGACGACATCGCCATCGGCGTTCCACGACGCCATCGAGGGCGTGGTTCGTCCGCCCTCTTGGTTGTGAATGACCACAGGCTCGCCACCTTCGAGCACTGCGACGCACGAATTGGTGGTTCCGAGGTCGATCCCGATAACTCGGCCCATCGCTCGGCTCTAATATAGCCCGGGCTCGTCGTGCGTGCGAGTTAGCGCCGCCGCAGTAGCTCGGCCATCGCCGACTTCGCCTGCTGGAGATCGGGGTCGAGCTGGAGCGCCCGCTGGAACTCCATCACCGCGTCCTCGCCGCGCCCGGCGGTCTGCGCCTCGCGCCCGCGGGTGTACGCGAGCAGCGCGCGATATTGTTTCGATGCCGGGACGCGTGCTGCGAGCCCGTTGAGCAGTGCCTTCGCCGCGCCCCAGTTCTTCTGACCGAGCGCATCGAGGACTTGCTGGAGCTCGACGCGCTCGTCGAACGCCGGCGCGGTGCGCTGGAGCTGCTGCCACTCGCCCGTGCCGCGCGTCGTCGGCGGATCGTTGGGTGCGGTCACCGGCGGAATCCGCTGCGTCGACGACCGCTCGGATTGCGGCGTCGTCGGTCGTTGCTGCGGCGGCGTGCCCGGTCGCGGCGGTGGGGTTCCCGGGCGCGTGGCGGGCGGAATCGCGAGGCCGGGCTTCGTCGGGGTCAGCGTGCGCGGGATGGCCGGGTTCGGCGTGGTCGGCCGGGTCTGCGCGGTCGCCGGCGGGCTCGCGGCGCGCGGCGGTGGCGACCCCAGGCGACTCTGGGTCCGGTTCGTTCCCTCGGCGGTCAGCACCGGCATCCCACCCGACGACTGCATCGTCGAGCCACGCGGCGGCGAGCCGAGGCTCTTCATCAGCTGGTCGTGCGCGCCCTTGATCCCGAGGAAGACCTCGTTCGACAGCCGCTGGATCGGCGCCGACATCCGCCCGAACCGCGCCGGATGAAACTGCTTGGTCAGCGCGAGGAAGGCCGCGCGCACGGTTTCCACGGTCGCGCCGGCCTCTTCCAGGCCAAGCGTCACCGATGGTCCTCGGGAGAAACGCGACTGCATCTCCCCCAGCACCGCCCGCGCGCGAGCTTCGTCGTCAACAGCCACGACATGAGAAGCGTAACGCAAGCGAAGGGATTTCCGCTACTACCGGCTCGGACGGCTATTTCTTGGTGCGCGGCGCCTGCTGCGACTGGACCTGATCGTCTCCGAGGTCGAGCTGCTTGGTCGCCTTGCCCTGTTGCGGCACGACGACCGCCTGCGGGGTGGCCTGCGGAGGCGACATGATCTGCTGCGGTTCGGCCTGGTTTGGCGGCGGGTTGTTATAGACCTGCTTACCGAGGTCGTTATTCGGCTTCGCGTTGGACTTGCTGCCCTGATCGAACGGCACGACCGTCTTCGTATTCTGCGCGGCCTTCTTCGTTTTCGGCGAAGGTGGCGTCGGGAACGCCGGCGGCGGCTTCTTCTTCACCTGCTTCACCTGCTTCGTTGGCTTCACGTCGGGGTTGCCCGCGGGCGCATCGATCGACACGCTGTCGTGCGCACCGTCGACGCGGACGAGCGGCTGCGGCGTCACGTCCTGCGAGCGCGTCACGCACTGACCGTCGACGAAGTCGATCGTGACCTTCGGCCGGCGCAGCTCGAGCACGTCGCGCGCCGCGTCGTAGCGATACTCGACGAGCACCGGCACGTGGCAGCTCTTCTCGTCGGGGCCGCGCGGATCGATCACCTCGTCGGCGTCCGCGAATGCGATGCCGGTGTCGGCCGCGACGAACGGATAGAACTTCCACAGCTCGCGCTTCCCGCGCACCGAGGTCAGCTTCGAGACCGCCACGCGATCACCGTTGCGCTCGAACGCGCGGAGCTCGCCGCTCGGCAGCTTCCACACGCCCTCGAACCGAGTGACTGCACCGAGGTTGATCGCGATCTGCGAATCCGCGCTGCCGGCGTCGTACGCGCGATGGCTCGGCAGATAGCCGGGCTTCGACACGATCAGATCGACGTGCGCGTCGCGCGCGACATGGAGCGTGCGCGGCGTCGGACCGAGCGTCGTACCGGCGAGCTGGACGATCGCGCCGTCGGGCGTCGACGTGACGTCGATCGCGACGGTGTCTGGTTCGACGGGCTCCGGCGCGATCGCGGGTCGCTTCGGATGATCCTTCGACGTCGCGAGCACGACGCCGGCGACGCACACGCCGAGCGTCGCGACGCCGAGCGCGCCGTAGACGATCCGGCGCGGCTTGTGCGCGGGCTCGACGGCGCCGCCGGCCATCGTGCCGACCGCAGCGCGCAACGCGGTCACGAGCTCGGCCGCCGTCACGAACCGGGCGTCGGGATCCTTCGCGAGCGCGCGCTGCATCACGGCATCGACCGCAGGGCTCGTGCTGCCGCGCATCGACAGCGCCGGCACCTTCGCGCGGAAGTGCTGCTCCATCATGCCGGGCACGCTCGACGCCGCGAACGGCAACGCGCCCGAGAGGAGCTCGAACGCGATCACGCCGAGCGCGTAGCGATCCGACGCGGGCCCCGCACCGTCGGTGCTCCATTGCTCCGGCGCCATGTACGCCGGCGTGCCGAGCCACGTGCCCTGGCCGGTCAGCGTGCCGATGCCTTGCGTCGCTTCGCCGGTGACGAGCCGCGCGATGCCGAAGTCGAGCACGAACACGCGCTGCGCCGGCGAGATCATGATGTTGTCCGGCTTGAGATCGCGGTGAACGACGCCGCGTGCGTGCGCCGCATCGAGCGCTTCCGCGATCTGGTCGAGGATCGCGAGCGCGTCTGCCGATGCGAGCGCGCCATCGGCGAGCCGCGCGCGGAGACTCTCGCCCGCGACGAGATCCATCACGAGGTACAGCCGGCCGTCGGCGAGCCGGCCGTACGCGAACACGTCGATCACGTTCGGGTGATCGACCTGATTGACCGCGCGCGCTTCGCGCGTGAACCGCTCCGCCGCTTCTTCGGAGCTCGCGAGCTCCTTGCGCAGCACCTTGATCGCGACCTTCTTGCCGATCACCGGATGGTGGCCGGCATAGACCTCGCCCATCGCGCCGGCGCCGATCGCATCGTCGATCAGGTATTCGCCGACAGCGGTTCCCGCGGCGAGCCGCTGGCGCTGCTCTACCACCTCGCCCGACGACGCCGACACCGCCGCCAAGGTCGGGCTATGCGCGAGCGGTGTGTCCGCCATCGCCCTCATCGTAACAGCCCGACACAGCTCGCGCCGGTCCATTGCGCCGCAGACCGTGGCAGCCGCGCACAGTGAGGAATGCCCTTCGATCGTCGACAGATCGCGCAACATACGTTCATCCAATTCGCGGCTCGAACGCGATATATCTGATCCAATGTCCGTCGAGTTCGAGCGTTGAGCACGGCTGTAACGTCGGTCGCCGATCATCTGATGGGTGCGCTCGAGCGAGGCGGCTCGGCGCTCCTGATCGCGAAGCCCGCCACGATCGCCGAGGTCGGCGAAGAGCTCGACGGCCGCGGCGTCGCGATCGACGCCCTCGTGCGCGAAGGCCGGCTCGTGCTTCTCGACGCGGAAGCATCGCTCGCGGCGATGCGGGTCGACACCTCGATCGATCCGTATCGGTTCTCGGCGACGCTCGAATCGACGCTGCGTTGCACGGTCCAGCGCGCGAAAGGCAAGCCGGTGCACGCGTTCAGCGAGCTCGGCTCGCTCGTGTCGACCGCGATCGCGCGCAGCCGGATCGAAGAGCTGTGGCGAACCGCATGCCAGGAGCTCGCCGTCGTCGCCGCGCAGGACGACACCGCGCCGCTCGCACCACAGGGACGGATGCAGAAGCTGCTCGAGCTCGGCAACGACCTCGCGGCGGCGCTGACCCGCGATGAAGTCGTCGCGCGCACGATCGCGCAAGGGCTGAGCGCCGTCGATGCCGTCGCGCTCTCGGTGTGGGGCGTCGCGGGCGGCAAGCTCGAGCCGCTCGGCGCGAGCGCGAGCCACAACCGGATAGCGCCGCCGCCCCAGCCGATCGCGGTCAGCGGTCACACGCCGCTCGCTGCGGCGGTGCGCACCGGCGAAGGCGTGTTCCTGCGCTGCGCCGAGGTCTACCGCGCGAGCTTCCCTGCGTCGTACGAGCGGATGCGCGCGCACGCCGTGTTCGACGAGATCGCGATCGCGGCGCTGCCGTTCGTCGGCAGCTCGGGCCGGATTCTCGGCGGCATCGTGTTCATGTACGACGGTCATCGCGAGCTGTCGGGCGCCGAGCGCGCGTTCCTCGCGATCCTCGCGCGCCAGGTCGCGCTCGCACTCGAGCGGCTCGACGCGTACGAGCACGAGCGCCGCGCGCGTTACGAGACCGAGCTGCTCAATCGCCTGATCGCGACCTTGAACGGCACCGATAGCGCGAATGAAGTGTTCGAGCTCGCACTCGAGACCGTCGAGCGTGGCGCGCGCTGCGATCGCTCGGCGATCCTGTTGTTCGATCAGGCCGGCGTGATGCGGTTTCGCGCGCACCACGGGCTGTCGGTCGGGTATCGCGCTGCCGTCGAGGGCCACTCGCCGTGGACGCGCGAATCCGTCGATCCCGAGGCGGTCACCGTCGACGACACCGAGCTCGCTCCGGCGTGGGCGAGCTACCGCGACGTGTTCCGCACGGAGCGGATCCGCTCGCTCGCATTCATCCCGCTCGTCCATCGCCGCAAGGTCGTCGGGAAGCTGATGCTGTATCGCGCCGAGCCCGGCCGGTTCACCGCGCGCGAGCTCGAGCTCGCGACGACCGCCGCGCATCACGTCGCACTCGCGGTCGAGCGCACCGCGGCGCAGCACGCGCTCGCGCGGGCGTTCAGCGTCGAACGCGCCGCCTATCTCGAGGCCGCGGAAGCAACGCGCGCGCGCGAAGAGATCATCTCGGTCGTGTCGCACGATCTGCGTAGTCCGCTCGCCGCGATCCTCGCGGGTGCGAGCGTGCTCGTCGAACGCGAAGTCGAGCCGATCCGCGTCGCCGCGATCGGTCATCGGATCCATCGCCAGGCCGAGCGCATGGCCCGGCTCGTCGAGGATCTCGTCGACTACGCGGCGATCCAGAGCGGTCGCGTCGCGCTCTCGCGCGCACCGCATCCGCCGCAGGCGATCGTCGATGCGGCGATGGACATGTTCGGCGCGATCGCGACCGAGCAAGGCCTCCACTTCGAGTCGAACCTCGAGCCCGGGCTGCCGGTCGTCGAATGCGACTCCGAGCGCGCGCTCCAGGTGATGGCGAACCTCGTGTCGAACGCACTCAAGATCACGCCTCGCGGCGGGAGCATCGCGATCGGGGCGAAGCCGCGGCTCGATCAGGGACCGGTCGTGTTCTACGTGAAGGACACGGGACCGGGCATCGCTCCGGAGGACCAGGCGCGCGTGTTCGAGCGGTTCTGGCGCGGCAAGTCCGCGACCTACAAGGGTTCGGGGCTGGGCCTGTCGATCGCGCGAGGCATCGTCGCGGCCCATGGCGGCCGGATCTGGGTCGAGAGCGCGGTTGGCGAGGGCGCGACGTTCTACTTCTCCTTGTCCTCGACATCGCCACGGCGCTAGTCCACCATCGCGGACACATGTCCGTGATAGCGCCTGCCCCCTCGTCAGCCCGTCCCGTCGCCCGCCTGGTCGTGCGCCGCGACGCGATGATGATCGAGGGCCACGCGCTCCACGATGTCGAGCTCGCGGGCTATGCGATCGGCGCGCCGCTCGGGACCGCGCCCGTCGCGGTGATCGTCGGCGGCATCACCGCGTCGCCATTTCCGTTCGGCAGCGGCGACGACGAAGAGCGCCCGGCGTGGTGGCCTGCACTCGCGGACCTGATCGATCTCGATCGCACGACGGTGCTCACGCTGTGTTGGCCCGGCAACGGCTCGACCTGGCGCGACCTCGACACCGTGGCACCGCCGCTGTCGGCGCTCGGCCTCGCGGATCTGATCGCGGCGTGGCTCGAGGGCATCGCCGCGCCCAGCCCGATCACGTATCTCGGCGCGAGCTTGGGCGGGCTCGTCGGGATCGCGCTCGCGGTGCGGCATCCCGATCGGGTCGCGAAGCTCGTCACGATCAGCGCGGGCCTGCGGCCCGATGGCTGGGGCACCGCGACGCGGCATCTCCAGCGCGAGCTCGTGCGCGATGGCCAGCGCGCCGGCGATGTCACGACCGGGATGGTCCGCGCGCGCCAGCTCGGCATGTTGACGTATCGCGGCCGCGACGAGCTCGATACGCGGTTCGGCGTGCTGACACCGGGGCTCGAGCATCCGCCGGTCGCGTCGTACCTCGATCATCACGGCCAGCGGTTCGCGGCGCGGTTCCCGATGCGCACGTTCATGATGCTGAGCGAAGCGATCGATCGCACGCACTTCGCGGGCGGGCGCGACGAGCTCGCGCGCGTGACCGCCGATGTCACGGTCGTCGGCGTCCCCGGCGACATGCTGTTCCCCTACCCGCTCCAGCACGAGCTCTATCGCGAGCTCCAGGCCGCGGGGGCGTCGGCGTCGTTGTGGAAGCTCGAGTCCGAATTCGGCCACGACGCGTTCCTCGCGGATCAGGACAAGCTCGCGGAGCTGCTTCGCGCGAGCGGCGTGCTCGGCGAGCGCCCGGCGCGCGCAGCGTATGTCGGCGTCGGCTCGCGGCCGTTGCGCGAGATCCGGATCGGCATGATCGGCTGTGGCGTCGTCGGCGGTGGCGTGCTCGAGCTACTCGCGCGACAAGAGGCCCAGCTCGCAGCGCGCTACAAGGTGCGGTTCCGGGTGACGAAGATCGCGGTGCGCGATCTGGCGAAGCCGCGGCCGGGGGCCGATGGGATTCCACGACTCACCGATGCGCTCCAGCTCGTCGCCGATCCGGACGTCGACGTGATCGTCGAGGTCGCCGGCGGTGACGCGGTCGAGCCGGTGTTGCGCGCCGCGCTCGCGGCCGGAAAGCCGGTCGTCACCGCGAACAAGGCGTTGCTCGCGAAGCGGCTGGGGGCTCTCGGCTCGCTCGCCCAGCGCGCCGAGACCCCGCTCCTGTGCGAAGCGGCGGCCGCAGCGGCGCTGCCGATCATTCGCCACCTGTCGCATCGCGCCGACGAGATCGAATCGCTCCAGGCGATCGTCAACGGCACGTGCAACTTCGTGATCACCCGGCTCGAGCAAGACGAGCTCACGCTCGATCGCGCGATCGCAGAGGCGCAGCGGCTCGGGTTCGCGGAGGCCGATCCATCGGCAGATCTCGACGGTCACGACGCCGCCGCGAAGCTGTCGATCCTGACGTACCGCGCGTTCGGCGCGTGGATTCCACCGGATCGCCTGAGCGTGCGCGGGATCCGCGAGCTGTGGCCGGCGGATTGCGACCTCGCCGAGGCCATGGGCTTCCGGATCCGGTTGATCGCACACGCGTCGCGTGCGGCGGGTGCGCTGACCGCCGCGGTCGAGCCGGTGCTGCTGCCCGACTGGCACCTGCTCGCGTCGGTCGAAGAAGAATACAACGCGGTGTACATGCAGACCGCCGCGTCGGGCGACCTGTCGCTGTTCGGCAAAGGCGCGGGTGCGCTGCCGACGGCCTCGGCGGTCCTCGGCGATCTGATCGATCTCGCGCAGGATAACTCGGTCCAGTGGCCCGAACCGCGGGCGATCGATCTCGTGCCGCCCGCACCGCGCCGCCACTACATCCGGGTCAGCGCGGAGCCGCATCCCGGGCTCGTGCGCCGGGTCGAGTCGATCGTGCGCCATGCCGGGCTCAGCGTCCAGAACCGTGCCGCGCGCGGCGAGCCGCTGGTCACGCATCACGGATTCCTGATCGCGGCATCGGACGACGCGGCGATCGCGAGCGTCGTCGAACAACTGGCGCAGCTCGGTCGGGTCGAGACCACGCTCGTCCTCGGAGTGATCGAATGAAGCCGCCGAGTCGTGCCGAGATGACCGCGCAGACCCGCGAGCTCCACGACGCGATCGATCGCAACGCGCCGTGGCTGCACCCCGAGCGGCGCACGATCCAGCGCGACCTCGGCAGCTCGGCAGAAGTCGCCGCGTGGCAAGAAGGCAAGGCCGGGTTCGTCTTGCGCGGCGATGGCGCGTGGTCGGAGCTGCCGCATCTCTATGCGCGTTACGGCACGGTCGGCACGAGCGAGCTGATCGCGGCGCTGCGCGGGCTCGAGCAGGCGCGCTGCGCGATCGTCACGGATTGCGGAATGCAGGCGGTCGCGCTCGTCGCGGATCAGCTCGTCCAGCGCGGCGCGCACGCGGTCGTCATGCGCCAGGTCTACAACAAGACCCGGTTGTTCTTCGAAGGCGCCGCGAAGCGGGTCGGCGCGGAGATCACGCTCGTCGACGACGGCGACTACGCGGCGGTCGAGGCAGCGCTGCGGCCGACGACCGCGTTCGTGTTTGCCGAGACGTTCACGAACCCGCTCGGGCGCGCACAGGACATCCCGCGCCTGGTCGCGCTCGCGCACGCCGCGGGCGCACTGCTCGTGATCGACTCGACGATCGCGACGCCGTGGGGCCTGCGCACGCCGCTGCTCTCGCAAGGCGTCGACGTCGTTGTCGGCAGCATGACGAAGGCGATCGGCGGCCAAGATGCAGCGCTCGGCGGCTACATCGCGACCGACCGCGCCGAGCTCGCGAACCAGATCATGGACACGATCGCGATGCGCGGCGGGATCCTCGACGACGATCGCGCGCGCCGCGTCGTCGCGAACCTCGCGACCGCCGAGAAGCATCACGCACAGCGCTGCGCGACCGCGGCGAAGGTCGGCGCGTTCTTGGCAGCGCATCCGCGGGTCGAGGGCGTGTTCCACCCGAGCCGGCCCGATCATCCCGATGCGGCCGTGATCGCGCGCGACTACCAGCGCACCGGCTCGCTCCTGAGCTTTCGCGTCGCCGGTGCGAGCGAGGCCGATCATCGCGTGCTGTCCGATCGCCTGGTCTCGACCGGCGTGCCGCGGTTCGCGCTGTCGTTCGACGGCCTCGTGACGAAGGTCAACCACCACCGCACGGTGTCGGAGTACTTCACGCCGAAGGAGACCGTCGAGCGACTCGGGATCGATCGCCTGATCCGGCTCGGCATCGGGCTCGAGCATCCCGATGATCTGATCGCGTGCCTCGACTGGACGCTCGCCGCGCAGTAGCTTCTCGACGTGGATCGGATCACGCCGTGGTTCCGCGAACAGCTCGCGAACGCGTCGCTCGAACAGCTCCACGAGGCCGCCGCGTCGCTCCGCCAGAACCGCGGGATGATGTTCGGGATGTTCTATAGCGGGCCGGCGATCCCGGATCGCGACGCCCTGCTCGCCGAGACGCTCGCGCGGATCGAGCGGTTACAACAGGCGACCTAGCCGCGGGTTGCGCGCGCGCTTCCACAGCAGGCCGTCGAGCACGTAGTGGGTGAGCTGCGGCACCGCGAGCAGCGGCGCGATCACGATCGCGGCCGCACCGACCTCGAGCCCACCGCCGAACAGGCCGGGGTGGTCGTGCCACAGCGTGCGGTCCCACAGCATCTCCTCGAGGTACGCGACCAGCCATAGCGTCGCGACGAACACGAGCGCACCGCGCTTCGCGAGCATGCGAGCCGCCGCGCCGTCGCGCGAGATCGGTTCGCGCGACGCCGCGCGCGCGTAGAAGAACACGAGCACCATGTACGGGATGCCGTGGATGAACACGTTCGTGACCGTGAACGCGTAGTCGCTGTTCGTCGCGACGATGCCGGCATACCAGCACGCCGCGGTGGTCGCGACGATCAGGTGCTTGCCCCACGAGATCGATCGCTTGGTCGCAAACTGCCATCCGGCGCGCAGAACGTAGGCGGCGAGCGCGACGAGGTACGCGATGCCGAACACGGGCAGCAGCCACGCCGGGATGCCCGGGATGAAGTCGCCGTCCTTCATCCAGCTGAATGCCCGCGGCAGCCGTGCGTGCCACCACACGATCGGATACAGCGTCGCGAGATAGATCGCCGCGCCGTCGATCCGGCGTCCGAGTGTATCGCGCTCGCCGTTGCGCGCGCGATACATCATCACCCAGCCGAACTGCTGGCGAATGAAGTGAAACACCGCGAGGTACGCAATCGCGGTCCAGAACGGCCCTTCGCCGCCCCACGCGTAGACCGCGACGCCCGCGGCGAAGCACGCGACCGGTACACCCGCGTAGATCGCCGGGCGGCGCTGCCACTCCGCGGGATCGAGATAGACGACGAACGCGGTCGACCACACGTGCGCGACATCGACGAGCACGACGCCGGAGATGAACGTGACCGGGCCCGCCTCGTGCGCCGGTAGCAGCGCGACGAGGATCAGCGCGATGATCGCCGTGCCGCCGAACACGACGAGATCCACGGGCCGAGAGAACAGCCACTTCGTCACGTAGAGACCTCGCGCGCGGCGCGCAGGCCGTGATCGAACGCTTCTTCGAACAGCGCGATGCCCGACAGATCGGTATGCGCGAAGTGGACGACGCCGTGCGGGGCGATCCGCGCGAGCCGCTCGGGCCCACACGGCGCGCCGACGCGCGGGCGGATCATCCCGTGGCCCCAGAACGCGACGTCGATGTGATCGATCTTCGCCCGAGCGTCGGGGTGCGCGCGTTCGAGGTCGGTGACGATCGTCTCGGCCCACTCCGCGTGGCCCGCACCGGCGAGCCGCTTTCGCACCGCGGCCGGATCGGCATCGCTGAACGGGTAGTACCAGGTCCACACCGTCGGTCCGCGATCGCGACCGCGCTGGTGGGTCGCACACACGTAACCGAGGCTCGGGCTATCGCGGAACACGTTGTCCCACGCGGGCGGCGCACCGTGGCCGCGCTCCTCGGGGCGATCGCGCAGATGGACGTTCGCGACGACCCACGCGCCGTAGTCCGCGGTGCCGAGGCTGGTCCCTCGGCGCGACGCGACGATCCGGTTCGCGACAAAGCTCGGCGTCGCGACGATCACCTGACGCGCGTGGATCCCGATCGCGCCCGAAGGACCGACGCCGATCAGCGTGCCGTCGTCGGCGATCTCGACGATCGCGAGGCCCTTCTCGACCGTCGCGGACCTCGCGAGCTGAGCGACGAGCGCACCGTTACCGTTCGGCCACGTGATCACGGTCTGCGATGCGAGCCCGGGGCCGCGCTGGCGCGCCGCGAAGTAGAACACGCCGGCCCACGCGCTCGTTTCGGCTGCCGTCAGCGCGTAGTCGTCGCGGCACGCGTAGTCGCACAGCCAGCGCAGGCGCGGCGAGGTCAGCTTGCGCTGGTCGAGCCAGGTCGCGAACGAGATCCGATCGAGCGCGACGACGTCCGGATCGTCACTCGCACGCGAGCGCGGGATCGCGAACGCCCGCCTGCCCTGCCCGTCGCGCCACGCGCTCCACCGATCGATCTCGCGGCGAAACGCGGCGAGTTGCTTGCGGTCGTCGGCATTCGAGCCGGCCTCGAGGTAGAGACCCTCCCACCAGCGGCCGAGCGTCCACACCCGCTCCTCGGGCTCGCGGCAGCGCAGCGCCTCGTCGACGATCGGCGTGCCATCGCCGGCATGACCTTCGATCGCACCCATCTCGTCGAGCAGCGACGCGAGCTCGACCTGCTCGACCTGCGGCGCGACGATGTAGTGCGCGCCCCACGGGTACGGTGTGACTGCGGACTCGCCGCCGCGCGCCGTGCCGCCGGAGACATCGTCGAGCTCGAACACGGTGACGTCGTGGACGCCGCGCCGCTTTAGCTCCCACGCCGCGGCGAGTCCGGCGACGCCCCCGCCGACGATCGCGACATCGACCGAGCGCCACGTCGTCGGCACGGGCGGCTTGGCATCGCGGATCACCGCGTGGGCGCGCGCCATTCCGGGCTCGAGCAGTGCTCCCGGCGGCGGCGATCGGTCCGCACGGCGACACGCGGCGTACGCGATCGGCGCGCCGAGCAGCATCGCGACAAACTCGCGCCGGGTCGTCATCTCCCGCTCGGCTTCATTCCCACTTCCGCCACTCGCGCTCGTAGTAGCGAACGAGCGCCTGGTTATCGAGCTGGTTGATCTCGACGGGCAGCGGCTTCATATCGACCGGGAAGTCGAACATCGCGACGAGCGCCTCGTCGTTGAGGAACCGGAGCGGCAGCTTCGGTACGTGGACGGGCGGCTGGAACTCGCGGCGGCGGGCGAGCGCGTACCCCCACACGCCGAACGCCGGCACCGTGACCTGATACGGATGCACGAACAACCCGGCCGCGCGGATCGTCTCGATGATGCACCAGTACGACTTGCGCGCGAACAGCGGCGACGTTGCCTGGACGACGACCGCGCCGGCGGGCGTCACGTGCGCGGCGACCCGCTTGTAGAACAACCGCGTGTACAGCTTGCCGAGTGCGAACGTATTCGGATCCGGGAAGTCGACGATCACGGCGTCGTACTGGCCGGGATGCTCGTCGAGCCACACCATCGCGTCGTCGTTGATCACGGTGACGCGCGGATCCGAGAACGAGTGATGATTGAGCTCGGCGAGCGCGGGGAACCGCTTCGACAGGTTCGTCATCGCCGGATCGAGATCGACGAGCGTGACCGACTCGGTGTCGCGATGGGTCAACACTTCGCGCAGCGCGAGCCCGTCGCCGCCGCCGAGGATCAAGATCTTCTTCGCCGGAACCTCGGCCGCTTCGAGCGCGGGGTGAACGAGCGCCTCGTGATAGCGATACTCGTCGGCCGACGAGAACTGCAAGTTGCCGTTGAGGAACAGCTGGAACCCGGCGCGCCCGCGGGTCACGACGATCCGCTGATACGGCGTGGTCTCGGTGAACACGACCGGGTCCGCGTACATCTCGTCCTCGGCCCAGGTCGTGAAGTAATCCGCCATGCCGACGCCGACGGCGAGCGCGATCAGCACGATCAGCGCGCGGATCCGCACGCCGATCACGCTCTTGCCGACCTGATCCTTCAACAGCCACGTCCCCCACAGCGCGACGCCCGCGTTCAGGCAGCCCATCGCGAGCGAGCTGCGCACGAGGCCGAGCTTCGGCACGAGCACGAGCGGGAACATCAGCGAGGCCGCGAGCGCGCCGATGTAGTCGAACGTCAACACGCGCGAGATCAGGTCCTTGAACGCGACCTGGCCTTCGAGGAGGCGCATCAGGATCGGCAGCTCGAGCCCGACGAGCACGCCGATCGCGGCGACGAAGCCGAGCAGCACGACCTGGAAGTGAACGACCGTGCCGAACGACAGGAACAGCACCGGCGCCGACAGCCCGCCGACCACCGCGACGGCGAGCTCGATCTCGAGGAAGCGGCGCGCGAGGTTGCCGTCGAGCTTGCGCGATAGCCACGCGCCGACGCCCATCGCGGACAGATACAGGCCGATCACCAGCGAGAACTGGGTGACCGAATCGCCGAGCAGGTAGCTACCGAGCGTGCCCGCGAGCAGCTCGTAGACGAGCCCGCAGATCGCGACGACGAACACGTTGAGATACAACGCGCTCGCGCGGATCGCCTCGGGGCTGCGATCAGCCGTGGATGGCGGCGGAGATGATGAGGGCGATACCAATCATGACTCCCGCGATGATCACGCCGAGCGCGATGTTCTGATCTTCCTCGATCTCTTTCTTCATCGAGAACGGCGCGACCATCTTGATGATCCAGAACGCGATGCCGAACACGGCCAGGCCGATGCCTGCGAACACCGCCGACGACACCACTGCATCGCTCATATCCGAGAGTTTCATCACTTACCTCCGTGGTAGCCGCTGTGCCAGAAGTGATAGGACCGATACCCGCCGGGCGACGCGCGCACGGACTTGGGAACTTCTTCGCGATCGGGCTCGCCGAGCTCGCGCTGACTGTAGGCGAGCGCGCCGTAGCTGCCGACGACAAGCGTCGAGAACACGATCAGGATCGTCGCGACGACCGGGCGCTTCGCGCGCGGCACCGCCGGACGATCGGGAGGCCTGGGTTCAGTCGTCGTTGCCACTGGATGACTCCGCGAGGGCTTTGAGGATGAATCCGATCGCGATGAACACGCCGACGAACGCGAGGATCATGAGTGCGACCGGCGTGATCGGCGCCTTGCCGACATTCGAGTTCTCCCACCGCTTCTTCTCGTGGAAGTACGAGATCAGACCGACGAAGAACAGCGGCACGGCGAGCACCAGCATCGCCCACGCGAGCCAGCGCCCGCGGAACACGCCCTGCTTCAGCGTGACCTCGATCGGCATCAGGCCCGACGAGCCGTGCTGGGCCTCGAGCCGCAGGACGTACTTGCCTTCGGGCTGCGGGCCGAACACGGTCTTCGACTCGCGCGTGCCCTCGGACCACGCGTCGCCGTCGTCGACGCCGGAGTAGTACTCCATGTTCGCTTCGCCGGTCGTGACCGTCCCGGTCGTCTCGTTGACGAGGTCGGCCGCGATGTAGACCCAGTCGTTGCTCAGGCCCGAGGCTTCGAACTTCAACTCGATGTTCCGGCCACCGTCGATCTGGATCGGATCGCTGAAGAACACGCTATCCGGCGGTGCCGTCGTGACCTCGGCATCCGCAGAGCCCGAGCCCGAGCCAGAGCCCGCCTCGGATCCGGATCCCGCTGCCAGCTGCTCGTGCGTCGGTAGCTGGCAGGCGCTATCCAATGCCTGGTGCATCATGTCCGTCGACGTCTTGCACCCCGCAGCCAGCGTATCCCGATCACTCGCGATGTACGTCACCTCGTACATCTGCCTGTACGCGTCGTGGGTCGTCGTCCCGATCCGATCACACGCGACCGTGGCCTCGTAGACCTTCTTGAACTCGACGCACTCCGGGATCGAGCCCGGATCCGCGAGCCCGAGCTCGGGCGTCGGCGGCGTCGCTCCGAGCGGCGCGGTCGTCGTCGACGGTCCTGGCCCGCCGCCGAGCGACACGGTCTTGTTGAACTTCTGCTCGTCGCGTGCGGCCATCGCGAACACCAGGCCGAGCACGATCAGCGCCATGAACGCGAGCGACACCACCGCCGACGCCGCGCTCCACGCATCCGGCTGGTTCGGCGCGATGCCGACCGGTGTGCCGATCTGGAGCTTCGCTGCATTCGGATCGTCGGCGAAGGCGCGTTCGACCTCGCGCACCGTCATGTACGTGCCGAGCGAGTCGTTGATCTCGCTCTTGGTCGTCTCGCGCGAGATCATCGCCGGCGGCGCGATGTAGTCATCGCCCTCGACGATCTCGTTCTCCTGGACCTGCCAGTAGAACTCGCCGAACACCTGATCGACGCGGAGCTGCGACTGCTGGTAGTGCGTGAACTTCACGCCGTCGTAGCTGACGTCCTTTACCGTGACCTCGACCGCACCCGTCGCGATCGGCTGGATGTAGCTCCAGTGGCCGTCGCTCTCGACCAGCCAGCGGAACCCGGTACCGGGCGCGTACAGCAGATACTCGTCGAACGCCCACCACTCGCCCTCGACGAGCGCGCTGCGCTGGACGTAGCCGATCACGGTCAGCTTGCCATCGCTGAACACGCCGGTCGTGCCGAGCGGGATCCGCGGTTGCGCCTTGTGCGCGAGCTTGCCGAGGATCGCGAGCGAACCGCTCGACGTATCGAGTAGCGTGTTGCAGTAGGCGCACACCGCGCGCAGCGATTCACCCGGCGCGCGCAGGTCGACCGGACCGTTGCACGACGGGCATGCCAGCCGCTGCGATTTGATCTCGTCGCGCGGCGATGGCGGCTCGACCTCGCCACCGGTCAGGTGGAGGTCGGCGACGTTGACCTGCTGGCCGACGTACAGCTTCGGCGGCGTGTCCTCGTCGCCGAAGTCGATCGTCGCGAACGTCCCCTGGCCGTCCGAGAGATCCGCATAGCGGAACGTCTCGTTCGGCACGAGCCGGAACGGGAGCTCGCCGCGCGCGCCGACGTACGACGCGCTCGTGACCTCGCCGACGGTCATCGATCGGGTGGTGCCGCGGAACGGGATCTCGATCCGCTGGCCGACCGCGACGTCATTCGGCGCCGCGAGCCACGGCTCCTCGAAGGTCAGGTAATAGCGGCCCTGCGCCTCGGCGAGCCAGCCCCACTGACCGCCGTCGAGCTTCGCGTACCACTCCTGCCATAGGCCGCCGGCCTCGTGCCGGATCTGTGCCATGCCGACGAGCAGGAAGCTGGTCGAGCCGTGATGGCCCTCGGCGAACAGCTTCAGCGGCGACTCGATCGGTACGAGGTCCGCGACCCTGCCGAGCGACTCGACGCTGCGATCGGTGCGCAGCACCGCGTGGTTGCAACTCGCGCACACCCGCACGAACGAGTCGTCGTACCGAAACTCGATCGGTGCGCCGCAATTCGGGCACGTCGTCCTCACCGCGCCCGCAGCCTAACACGCGCGAATCGCGCTTAGCGCGGGCCGGCGTCGGAGACCATCGCGGTCGCCATCGTGTTCTGGGTCAGCGACGCGGACGCCGTCGGGTTGCCCTTCTTGAAGTAGCCGTTGCTGAGGTCACCCTTCGCGGTGCCGGTGCGGTCGATATCCTGGCTGTTGCCGAACCAGTTGTTGTACGTGAGGTTCGCATCGCCGGCGTAGAGCATGATCGCGACGGCCGCGGTCGACACGTTCGTGTGACTGATCGTCAGGTTCAGCGGCGCCGAGCCTTCGAAGTGCATGTCGCAGTGGGTGGTGTCGGCCTGGCCCTCGGGCAAGCCGAGCCAGGAGTACTGCATGTCGATCGTGCCGCCGCTCGCGACGAGCAGGTCGGTCGGATACGAACCCGCATTCGAGAACTCGCTGTCGCGCGCGATCACCTTGCCGGCGCCGCCGATGGAGAACGCGCCGCCGGTCTGCTGCACGTAGTTCATGTTCAGCGTGCCGGTCGTGACCGTCCACTGGCGCCAGTACTTGTTGCCCGTCGCCGGACCGATCGTGACGACGTTGCCCTTCGCGCCGTTGATCATCACGGTGCCGTTGACCGTGATGCCCGCGCTCGGATCGAGCTGGATCACCGTGCCCGGATCGACCGTCAGCGTCACGCCACTCGCGACCGAGATGCCGACGTGAACCTTCACGAGCCCGGACCACGTCGTATTCGTGGTGACGTCGGCATTCACGTCCGTCGTCATCGCCGGAAGCGTCGAGTCCGGTGTGTTGTTCACATCGTCGCCGCTATTCGCCTTCTGACAGGCAGCGAGCGACACGAGCGAGACGGCGAGCGCGACCCGAGCAAGGCTCTTCATTGGCCGAATCGTACTATCATCTCGTCGGTGTTCTCCACGACGTTTCTCGGTCACCAGGGCTGGTTGGTCCACACGCCCAAGGCCGCGATCCTGATCGATCCGCTGCTGTGCGAGGACTTCGGCCACATCCACGCGCTCGGCTACCGCGTGTATCCGCCGCGCCGCTGGAGGCCCGATGCCGCGCCGGTTCTCGACGCTGTGATCCTCAGCCACGAGCACGACGATCACTTCGATCTGCCGTCGCTCGCGAAGCTCGAGCGCTCGATCCCGATCTACATGTCGTCGCGCTCGTCGTTCGCGGCGCGCAGCGTGCTCGAGCTCATGGGATTCAGTGTTCGCTCGTTCGAACCGGGCCACTCGTACACGTTCGGCGACCTCGAGGTCACCGCGTTCACCGGCGATCACAGCTCGATCGATTGCGGGGACGAATGGGACGCGCTGCCCTTTCTCGTACGCTCGACCGAAGGTCACGGATCGTTCTTCTCGATGGTCGACATCACGATCACGCAGGCCCACGTCGAGTGGGCCGCGGCGAAGGCGATGCGGCCCGGGATCCTGAGCTGGACGAACAACGCCATGGACTGGAGTCACATGGCCGACTACCTGAGCGAGCGCGTCGAGGGCACGCAGCAGTGCTTCGTCAAATGGGGCGTCGGTCACAAGCTCGTCACCTCGATCTGGGGTACCCCCGCGGCGATGGTGATGTGCGCCGGCGGGTTCTCGTTCGGCGACGATCGCGAGTGGCTCAATCGCCGGGTGTTCTGCGTCGACGTCGATCAGGTCGTCGCGAGCATGGCGAAGCTCTACCCGAAGGAGAAGTTCTTCGCGGGCATCCCCGGTCAGACCTGGGTGATGAAGGGCGGAAAGCTCGCCTCGGTCGAGATGGAGCAGCCGTGGCTCGGCGCGCAGCCGCGCGACCTTTGGCCCTCGCGCGCGAAAGCGCCGACCGAAATTCCCGATTACGCGCCCGCGACCGGCCGCCGCTCGCTCGGCGCAGGCGAGCTCGCCAAGCTCGCGGTCCAGCTCGACGAGCTCGCCGGCTCACTCGTCGGCGGTGGCCTGTTCCGCGGCCTTCATTCGGTGCTGGCGACCGAGTGCGGCGAGCGGTTGCCGACGTTCGCGATCGTCGCGCGCGATGGCGATCAACGCCGCGCGTTCGAGTATCGCGCGACCGAGTGCAGGTTCGTCCCGACCGACAAGCTCGACGCCGCGTACCTCGCGGGTATCGAAGTCTGGGCGAGCGACCTCGTCGCGGTGCTCGACGGCACGCTCGGCCCGATCGCGCTGACGTTCGGCCGCTCGCGCCTGTGGAACGCCCTGCCCGCTCGCTTCGGGTTCGAGATCTTTCCCGAGCTCCACAAGCTCAGCCATCCGCTGCGCCGCCCGGCGGTCTACGCGAAGACGTACGAGCGGCTCTTGGCGGCGACCGAGGGCACGGCCCCGCTGTTCAAACACCGCTAGAACGCGTAGCGGTTGCCGCAGACCGTCGCGCGATACGTCGTCGGGGCGCTGCCCGTGAAGTTTCCGATCCACAGCAAGTAGCTCGTGCTCGGCTTGACCGCGAACATCGCGAGCTCGGGACCGGTGTCGCTCGACAGGTTGCTCGCGACGACGGGCTTCATCGTGGCTGCCTCGAACACGATGTAGTCGACGTCCGACGTCGTGCTCGGCCAGGTCACGCGGACCGCGACCTCGTTCGACGTCTCGTCGGTGGTGAACTGATACGCATCCCGATCGAGGTACTGATCCGCGCGCGCGGTGAGGTTGTCGAGCGTGCCGGCGATCGAATACGAGTGCTTGGTGTCGGCCGTGATCGAGCTCGCTTCCGGCGATGTTCCGGCGATCGGGGTGAACGACGGATCCTTGGAGAAGTCGACAGCGACGGTGTCATTCGCGCCGCTCGCATCGTTCGCTTCCGCATAGGTCGGCGGATCGGTCGTCTCGTCGCAAGCCGGCATCGCTTCGAACCGAACGCGGTAGTAGATCGCGGATCCGGTGATCGCCGACGATGCGTCCCCGGAGACGACCATGTCGTAGTTGCCCGCGGGCAGCGTGATGATGAAGGCGCCGTGGTCCGCGAGCGACGGGTCATACGTCGCGATGCCAACCAGCTGGGGTTGGGCGTCGATCGTCCAGAACCGGATCGTGGCGCCCGAGAGGACGTGCGATGCGTCGCGCATCATCAGCTCGATCAGGGTCGGCGTCGCCGCGCTGACACTCACGCGGTAGCGATCGTCATCGGCCGAGTGCAGCGTCGAGTTGAAGTGATTCGGTTCGAAGTCGCCGCAGATCGCCTGCGGCAGGCCTCCGAGTGTGAGCCCGGTCGCTTCGGCCATGACATCGTTGGTCGAGTCTGAGGTCTCGGTGTAGTTGCACACCGTCGCCGCGTCGACGGGAATCGGTGGAACGATGTTGTCGCCGCAGCTTGCGGCCGTGGCGAGGACGATGAGTAGGAGTGCGCGAATGCGCGTACGGTACATGAGAATCGATGTAGAGTCGCAATCGCGGATGTCGAGACACGCCCTCTGGATCGTCTTTCTTGTCGGTTGTATGGATGCCACGAGCGAGTCCTCGGCGGCGTTGAACGTGCCGGCATATGCCGCACCGATGGCGCCGACACCACGCACGTGGCGTCCACTCGAACACGCGGCGACGTTCCAGCCGTCACCCGGTCAGCTCATGACCGACGGCACGGTGATCTTCTCCGACTCCAACAGCAACGACTGGTGGAAGCTCACGCCCGACGAGTTCGGCGGCTACGAGCACGGAACCTGGTCGAAGACCGGCGCGAGCCCGAACTACGGGCCCACGTACTTCGCCTCGGCGACGTTGCCCGATGGCCGACTGATCGTCGAAGGCGGAGAGTATCTCGCCGGTTCGCAAAATGGCGTGTGGACGACGAAGGGCGCGATCTACGATCCGATCGCGGACATGTGGAAGGCGATGACGCCGCCGGCGATCTTCACGACCACGATCGGCGATGCATCGAGCATCGTGCTCGACGATGGCACGTTCATGCTGACGGATTGCTGCACGACCAAGGCGATGGCGCTGCTCGATCCTGTCCACCTCACGTGGACCACGCCGGTCGGTACCGGCAAGGCCGACATCCACGACGAGGAGAGCTGGGCGAAGCTGTGGGACGGCCGGATCGTGACCGCCGATGCCAACCTGCCGAACGACCTCACGCACTCCGAGATCTACGATCCGAAGACGCAGATGTGGACCTCGGCCGGTGAAGTGCCGGTCAAGCTCGCCGACACGCTGCCCAACGGCGGCGGCTCGCACGAGGTCGGTCCGGAGATGCTGCGACCCGACGGCAACGTCGTCGCGATCGGCGCGACCGGCCACAACGCGCTGTTCGATACGACCGCGATGACGTGGAGCACCCTGCCCGACCTGCCGGCTCCGCCGAGCGGTGGCGGCGTCTACGACATCGCGGATGGTCCGGGCGCGGTCCTTCCGAACGGCGACATGCTGATCGCCGCGAGCCCGGGCGTGTTCCAGATGCCGACCCACTGGTACGAGCTCCACGACACCACGTTCACGCTGCTCGCCAACGAGCCGATGAATGCCGCAGCGAACTCGTCGTACAACAACTTCCTCGTCGTCCTGCCGACCGGCGAGATCCTGCTGTCGGATTTCTCGAGTCGCCTCGAGCTCTACACCCCAGCGCCGGGTGTGCCGGACAACGCCATCCCCGAGATCCTCGACGCGCCGACGCTGATCGGCACCAACCCCGAGCCGTCGACCGCGCCGGTGCCGACGCTCTATCGCGGCCGGTCCTACACCGTCCCCGTTCACCGCATGAACGGCATCACGCAGGGCGCGTACTACGGCGACGACGTCCAGGTCTCGACCAACTTCCCGATCATCAAGGTCACCAACCCGACCACGATGCACGCGAAGTACTGCCGCACCTACGCCCACTCCGATCGCTCCATCTCGCCCGACGAAGTCGGCACGACGAAGCTCGACATCCCCGCGGACCTCGAGCCCGGTCTCTCACAGATGACGGTGATCGCGAACGGCATCTCGTCGGCGCCGATGACCGTGAACGTCAAATAGCGACGCATGTGCCAAGCTGTGAGGAGTGACGGCGAATCCGTTCCTCGCTCGCAAGCACCGACCGCTCGTGGTCGGGCATCGCGGCGTGCCGCGGCTTCACCAGGAGAACTCGCTTGCCGGGTTTCGCCGCGCGGTCGCACTCGGCATTCCGGCGATCGAGCTCGACGTTCGGCTCACCCGCGACGGCCACGCGGTCGTGTTCCACGATCCGGATCTCCATCGCCTCACCGGGACGCCGCGCAACGTCAGCGACCTGACCTGGGACGAGCTCGCGAAGCTGCGCTTGCGCACGCAGGTGCGGATGGGGCTCGACGCACGGGGCAACGCGGTCGTCCAGCACTACGAGCGCGCCGAGCCGATTCCGCTGTTCGCAGAGGTGCTCGCCGAGGTCGCAGGCCGCGTCGTGATCAATGTCGAGCTCAAGCTCGACATGCAGCGCTGGTGGCCGATCGAGATCGGTGCGGTCGCCGCGAAGATCATCGAACAGGCCGGCGTCGAGGATCGCGTGATCGTCACGTCGTTCGACCTCCGCAAGCTGCGCGAGGCGAAGCGGCGCCATCCCAAGCTCGCGCTCGGGTTCTGCTTCGACGACACGATGCTGAACTTCGCGAGCGGGATCCTCGATCGTCTACCGCCGGTGAAGGCGCGGCTCGGATTTCACGATCGCCATCCGAACCATCACGCGCGCCGGCTGCTGAACCGGATCCTCGATTCGCACGTCGTCGCGCGCTTCCTCGACGCGCGCCTGGTCGGCGCCGATCACACGCTCGTCGGCGAAGACACCGTCGAGTTGCTGCACAAGCGCGACGTCGCGATCGGCACGCACACGCTGTTTCCGATCGGCTCGTCGACCGGCAAGCCGCTCGCGGCGAGCGCCTCGACCGAGCGCGAGGTCGCACGGCTGGTCGAGCTCGGCGTCGATTGGATCGAGAGCGACGACCCCGAGCGCCTGCTTGCCGTCATGGACCGCGTGTCTCGGTGATCAACCGGACCGTGTCCATCGGCACGGTCCCCGAGCCCTTGATCATCACGGTCGTCGGCGAAACCATCTCCTCGACGACGCCGGCTTCCCAGCGCGACGAGACGAGCGCCTCGTACTCCGAATCGGCCCACTTGGTCTCGGAGCTCTCGTTCGAGAACCAGATCACGGGCGTGCCCGCCGACAGCTTCGCGTTGCCGGCGATCTGCGTCTTGTAGAGCTTGACCGGATCGTCGGCGGGCTCGCCGCGCCAGGTCCACCACTTCTTCTCGAACTCGAACACCGGCACGGCGCGGAACTGCTTGCCGGCGATGATGTTGTTGACCGAGAACCACACGCCATCGCGCAGGCAGTGATCGTGCGCGGCATCGCAGCTGACGCCGCGCCCCATGTACGCCGGGCCGCCTGGACCGTGGACTCTGCCGTCGTCGCCACGCCCGGCCGGCGCGCCGTTGCCGCCCATGACGTGCTCGGGCTTCGCGGCAGCCGGTGCGGCACTGCCCTCTTCATTGCTACCGACCGCGACGACGTGCGTGGTGCTGCTGCCGGTCGAGGCAGCAGCATCCTTCAACACGGTCACCGAGTGGCCCGACTTCGGGGGCTCGTTGGAGCCGACCGGTTCCGGATCGGGCTCGTGCTTCTTCTTCAGCTTGTCGCATCCCGCGAGCACGACGATCGCGCATGCGAGAGTCACCATCCGTCGCATCGCGCGAGTTTAACCGAAGTTTCAGCGCACGGTCGCGGCGGCGACGCTCGCGGTGGTCGGTTGATCGCTCGGCGCCGGGCTCGACAGCCCCGTGAGCTGAGCCATGCCCGACGCGGTCTCGACCCGGATCCGACCGACACCGCCGCCGCCTCCGCCCGCGGTCGTGAGCGCGACGTTCGCACCCATCACGCCGTCGAGCAGGCTCGCAGCGCCACCATTGCCGCCGTTCGCGGTCCCGGTGCCGCCCGCAGCCGCCATGCGATCGCGCCGGCCGTCGCTGCCATCGCGCGTCGCAGCAACCCCGACACCCGCACCGCCACCGCCGCCGTTGACCACGATGACTCCTGCGAGCGAGATCGTCGGTGCTTCGAGCAGGATCGTGCCGCCCGCGCCACCGCCACCGCCCGCGTGATCCATCGAGCCGTTGCCGCCGCAGCCGCCGGCGGCGACACCGCCGCTGCCCGTGATCATCACGTTCGACACGAGCTGGATCGCGGCGCCGCCGTTGCCGCCATTGCCACCGCCGCCACCGCCGCCGCCGCCACCGCCGCCTGCGAGATGTGCGATCGCAAGGTCGGCAGCGCCGTAGGCACTGCCGCCTGCGATCCCGCTGCCGCCATTGCCGCCTTTGCCTCCGTTGCCGCCACCGCCGCCGCCGTCGGTATCGGTCGCACCGCCATGGCCGCCACCATGCGTGACGTCGGCATCGGTCTTCGGCGCCGCGCCGGGAAACCCGCCGACGACCTGCATCATGCAATCGCCCGCACCGATCACGCCGTCGATCTGGATCGTGCCGGTCGCGACGATCGCGAGCCCGAGCTTGCCGACGACCACGATGTCGTTCGCGATCCGGATGTCCTTGACGTGAAAGATCGTGATGCCGGCGATCTGACGAACGTCGGCCCACACCGCGTTGTCGAGCTTCGGCTTCATGTTCATGCCGTCGCCGGTGTCGATCGACGTGGCGACCGTCGCGTTCATCGCGCCGCCGAAGTCGGTGCCGTCGACCGCGCCGCCGCCGGGCACGAGCTGGCCACAGTGCGGCGTCGGATCTGCGAGGCAGCCCCACGGGCACGCCGTCGTGCACAGGTCGCTCTGCTTCGGCGCGTCGGCGGAACCGTCCATCGGCATCGCCGCATCGCCGCCACCGGCCGGCTTGAAGCCGCACGCTGCGAGGAACGTCAGGACCAGAGCGCAGCGCACTCGCCGATTGTACGACCGTTTTTGATGAGAATCGGCGTCAGCGGTCCGAGCGAAATCCGATCTTTGCGTGAGTTCCGTCGCAGAACGGCTTGGTGTTGCTGCCGCCGCAGCGGCAGAGCTTCGCCGCTTGAACCCGTGCGACGACGCGGCCCGTTCCGCTCGTGATCTCGAGGTTCCCGCGCACTTGTAGGGGACCATCGGTCAACGGATCGATCGCGAGCGGGCCGTCGCGGGTCTCGAGCATCGCGGTCTTGTTGTCGAGCGTCGCCGGCTCTCCGGTCGCGGTGAAGTTGATCGAATGGTGCGTGCCGTCACAGAACGGCTTGTTCTTCGAACCGCCGCACCGGCACAACGTCAGGCGGTAATAGCCGGCCGGCTGGCCATCGAGCTGGATGTTCGCGCGCACCGCGTACGGTCCCGCCTCGCGCAGCGCGACGAGGTTCACCGGCGGCACCGGCTCGTCGACGTGACCATCCTTGCGGCGATAGCGGATCGCGCCCGACGGGCACATCGACGCGATGCCGGCGAGCAGATCCGGATCCATCTCGTCGGGCTTGATCCACGGACCCTGAACGTTCGCGAGGAACACCTGCGGCGCACCGGTCACGCAGTGCCGGCTGTGGATGCACTTCTTCTGATCGAACAACAGCGTCAGGTGCTCGGCCTCGAGCTCCTCGATCCCGTCGACGACTCGCGGAATCGGCGCGCCATTCGGAGCGCGCGCGACGTTCGGATCCGGCGGATGGCTTGCCGGCGGCGGTGGCGCCGCGACGACAGCTACGGACTTCGCGATCGGCAGCGCGATGCCACCGAACCCGCGCTTCGCGCGCTGCGCGAGGCTCTCGGTCAACCGCTTCGCCGCGGCCGTGCGCGGATCGTCGCTCTCGAGCGCGGCGGTCGCAGCCGCGATCTCCGCGAACCGCTCCGTGAAGAAGCGCCGCGCGGCGGGACCTTCCGGAAACGCCGCGGTATCGCGCACCGCCGTGAACGACATCCCCGCGTTGCAGTGCGGGTTCGAGGGTCCCGCCGGCATCCGCGCGGCACGCTCACCGAGCATGCTGACCGCGCGCATGAGATCGATCGCGAGCCCCACCACCAGTCCCTTCTCGCTGCTGTCCCGCGGAATCGCGTACGAGTACGCGAGCAGGCGCAGCATCAACGCGTAGCTCGCGTTCGCTGCATCGACAGTCAGCGCCGCTTGCTCCTCCTCGATCCACACCCGGCCTTCGCGGCGGAGCGGCGGCCGCAGTACCGGGTTGACCGCCGCGGGGAACGCCGGATGAAACGCGGGATTGATCTCGCGCAGGGCCGCGAGCTCCTCGCGGATCTGCGCGAACCGCACGTAGTGCGAGCTCTCGGAGTGATCGGGTGCGCCCTCGCCTTGCTCGACGATCGCCTCGATCGCCGCGAGCGCGGTCGGCAGGCAGCGCACGAGCTCCGCGCCGACGAGCTGGACCTCGGCGGGGCCGAGCTGAAGCTTCGGATCGCCGCAGAACGCGACGTCCGCACCGTTCGCCTCGACGAACCCCTTCAGCTCGTCCTCGAGCGTCGCGTAGAACACGCCGACGGTCTCGTAGTCCATCGCCATCGGCGTGAGCCGCTTGCGATCCGTGCCGCGCACGAACGTGAAGTCCGGCGCGAAGCCTTCGCCTTCGGGCTCTGCCGAGGTCCGCGGCCGCTCGAGGTGAACGAAGTGCTGGATCACCTGGTCGCCGAACGGCGCGAGCTTGACGACGATCGAGGCCGGCAGGATTCCGGGATCGAGCGGGAAGTTCCATCGCCCGAACCGCGGCGCGGCACCGAGCGCGCTCGTGATGTTCCACACCGCCGCGAGGTGGCCCATCTCCTCGATCGCGACGTCGAGGATCACCTTCTTCCAGCGCGCGGTCGCCTCGGCTTCCGCCGCCGACAAACCCTCATCGGTTCCCTGGCGCAGGCTGAATGCCGCGTACAGGTACGTGCACATCAGGTTGTGCTCGAGCTCGGCGGCCTCGTAGAGCCGGTAGACGAGTTGCTCGCGGCTGGCTGTCATCGCGCAGCCATTCTGCATGGCGAACGCGACGCGCGCTACCCGGCGACTGGCTAGGTCACTGCAACTGCCAGCGGAAGAACGCGAGCTCGGTCGCGAGCGTCTGGATCCGCTCGGTCATGTTCGTCCCGTGACCGTGGCCCTCGGTCTCGCTCGTGTGCAGGAGGATCGGCGCGTTGCCGCTGTTCGCCGCGTCGAGAGCGGCGATCATCTTGCGCGAGTGCCACGGTGCGACCCGGCCGTCGTTCGCGCCGGTGTGCATCAGGATCGCGGGATACGCGATGCCGCGCGCGACGTGGTGGTACGGCGAGTACGCGTAGAGCGCCTTGAACTGATCGGCGTCGCTCACGCTGCCGTATTCGCTCGTGTTGTACGCGCCGTTCGAGGTCAGCTCGTTGCGCAGCATGTCGTAGATCCCGACCGACGACACGACCGCTTTCAGCGCATCCGGATGCTGGGTGATCAGCGCGCCCATCAACAGGCCGCCGTTCGAACCGCCGACGATCCCGAGCTTGTGCCGGCTCGTGTACTTCTTCGCGACGAGGTAATCGAGCGCCGCGGCGAAATCGTCGAACACGTTCTGCTTCTTCAGCAGCATGCCGTTGCGATGCCAATCCTCGCCGTATTCGGCGCCGCCGCGCAGGTTCGCGACGACGAGGCACATCCCGCGCGTTAACAGCGGCGCGTAGCCGAGCAGCTCTTGTGGCTCTTCGCTGATTCCGAACCCGCCGTAGCCGGTGACGACGCACGCGACCGAGCCATCCTGCGGCACGCCCTTGGGCCACAGGATGTTGAGCGGCACCGGCGTACCGTCCTTCGAGGTCGCGACCTCGCGCCGGGCTTCGACGTTCGAGAAGTCGACCGGATACTTCGGCGTGAAGTCCGGAAGGTCGACCGACTTACCCGACTTCGGCGAGAACCGCACCCAGCTCGTCGGCGTGACGTACGAGCTGAACGCGACGAGGATGTCGCCGCGCCACGGCACCGGTCTGCTCGCCGCCGACACCGGCGGACCGATCGGGCCCTTGTCGGGCTTGCCGGTGGTGTAGAACGCGCGGAGCTCCGACGGGCCGCCGAGCTGGTAGCGCACGAACACGTGATCGCCGACGGTGGTGACGCCTTCGTCACCGCCTTCGAATGCGGTGATCATAGCTTCCTTGCCTTCCGGCACGACGACGACCGCTTCCTGCGCCGTCTTCGCCGTCGGCGCGAGCCTCATCAGCTTGCCGCGCGGCGCGTCCTTGCGCGAGATCAGCCAGAGGTCCGGCGTCGCGCCGAACGCGACCGTGACGATCTTGTCGTTCCAGTCGTCGAGCTCGCGCCAGCCGGTCTTGTCCTTGAGGTAGTGGCGGAAGATGCCGCCGTCGCCCTGCTGGACGCTCGCGATCACGCGACCGCGGCTATCGCTCGCGAGCAGGATCTCGGCGTTCTTCGGCAGGTCGTTGCCAGAGCTGCCCAGCTCGAGCACATCCTTCGCGACCGGCTGGCCGAGCTTGTGGAAGTAGACCTGCAACCACGCGTCCTTGTCGGCCTCGTGCGGCTCGCCCGACATCGGGTAGCGCGTGTAGT
>Ga0105245_10000098_pt1 | contig 84100 bp, 120 predicted proteins | sample KBSM54metaG_FD_81523 | JGI IMG/M metagenome (GOLD analysis project Ga0105245, IMG submission 81523) | Miscanthus rhizosphere microbial communities from Kellogg Biological Station, Michigan, USA - KBS M5-4 metaG | ecosystem: Host-associated > Plants > Roots > Rhizosphere > Soil | place... | reverse complement strand
CGGACCTTGCCGATGTCCTTGAGGAACAGCTGCAGGCTGTCCGTGGTCATGTCCGGTTTCAGGTCAAGGGCGGCTTTCTGCCGGCGCCGGCCTTTTTTCCCGGTATCCATCGGTAGGGCGTCCGCGGCCGCTTTCTGGGCCGGGTCCATGTCCTCGACGAGCTCGATGCCCGACTTCTCGAGGTGCCCGTAAAGGTCCTCGACGTCCGACTCGTCCAGATCAACCTCCGACACCGCGGAGGCGACATCGCCGAAGGTCAGCACGCCAAGCTGCTGCCCACGGGTAATGAGGCCTTTGACCTCCTCCAACTCCTGAAGCTCTGCTACCAGCATCCTGTCTGACTCGTTTCTCTCGAAAGGTGGTTAAGTCCCTGCGACTAGAACGCCGCCGATGGCGGAGAGTCGCGAAAAAAATGACCGGCTATCCGGTCCGAGAAGCTGAATATCCTGCGCTGGCCTTAAGGCCTGGGACGGGCGATCTGGTTTCGCTCAAACGTCTGTTCGCATATTAATCGCTTCAGTTTCTGAAGTCAAATGCCCAAAACCATGCGACAAACCCGCCCTTGGCTGCGTGCCTTCTGGAACCGAGCCTACCGCGAGAACGTCACCGGCCTCTCGGCAATGGTCGCCTACAACCTGATGCTGGCGGTCTTTCCCTTCGCTCTACTGGTGCTCTTCGTCGGCGGCCAGGTGCTGAAGATCGGCGGCGTCGAGGCGAGCGTGCTCGACGACCTCAAGCGGCTCTTCCCCAACGTCGAGCAGCACACACTGACCGACGTGCTCAACCGGATCGAGGAAAACTCGGCGACGATCGGGATCGCCGCCTTCTTCGGCTCGCTCTGGATCGGCGCCTCCTTCTGGGGCGCGATGGACACCGCCTTCTGCCGCATCTACCACGTCGAGTGCCGTGGCTGGGTCGAGCAGAAGCGCTTCTCTTTCGCGATGCTGGCCGTCGTCCTGCTCTTCATCGCAGCCAGCATCTTCCTGCCGGCGATGGAGAGCACCCTCGTCGCCAGCACCGACCGGCTGCCCTTCGGCCTCTCCAACATCAAGGCGATCGACACGGCGCTGCTACTCGGCGCCGCGATCCTGACCACCTTCCTGATCTGCTGCGTGATCTTCTGGGCCGTGCCGAAGGGGCACATGCCCTGGCGCGCGGTCTGGCCGGGAGCCGTCTTCGTCACCCTCGCCGCCGGCATCGCCAACTGGCTCTTCCCCGTCTACCTCTCCAGCGTCTCCAGCCTCTCTCGCTTCGGCTCGACCCTGGGCTTCGTCCTCATCGCCCTGCTCTGGTTCTACGTGCTCAGCCTGGCACTGCTGGCGGGCGCGGTGATCAACTCACTGCGCCACGAGCTGCGCGAGACCGGCGAAATGCCGTACGGGCCTGGGGCTGAGGCAAAGAAGCCGTGTGGCTGCGAAGAAGAGGCTCAGCCGTAGCGCTCGCCGGTGACAGCGCGAAGCTTGGAGCGGTCGTGGCGGGCCTGCACGCGGCGCACAGTGCCTGAGCGCGAGCGCATGACCAGCGATTCGGTGGTCGCGCCGTTGCCGCGGTAGCGAACGCCCTGGAGGACGTCCCCGTCGGTGACGCCGGTGGCGGAGAAGAAGACGTCCTCGCCGGAGCAGAGGTCGTTGGCAGTGAGCACGCGGTCGAGGTCATAACCGGCGTCGACCGCGGCGCTGCGCTCCTCGTCGTTGCGTGGCCAGAGACGGCCGAGCAGCTCGCCGCCCATCGACTTCAGCGCCGCGGCCGAGAGCACTCCCTCGGGCGTGCCGCCGATGCCCCACAGCAGGTCGACCGGCGAGCGTTCGCTGACCGCGAGCAGCGCCGCCGAGACGTCGCCGTCACTGATCAGGCGCAGGCGGGCACCCGCCTCGCGCACTTCGCGCATCGCCTCCTCGTGGCGCGGGCGGTCGAGCATGACGACGATCACGTCGCCGACGCTCTCGCCCTTGCGCTCCGCAATCAGCTTCAAGGTCTCGGGCAGGGGGCGGTCGAGGTCGAGCAGGTCGGCGATCTCCTCGCCACCGGCCATCTTTTCCATGTATACGCAGGGCCCGGGGTCGAACATCGAGCCGCGCTCGGCTAGCGCGATCACAGCCAGGGCGCTGGGCATGCCGCGGGCGCAAAGCGTGGTCCCCTCGAGCGGGTCGACGGCGATGTCGACCACCGGCGGGCTGCCGTCGCCGATCTGCTCGCCGTTAAAGAGCATCGGCGCCTCGTCCTTCTCGCCCTCGCCAATCACGACGACGCCGTCCATCGCGACCGTGTCGAGCACGAAGCGCATCGCGTCGACGGCCGCGCCGTCGGCGGCCAGCTTGTCGCCGCGACCGACCCAGCGGGCAGCGGCGAGCGCCGCCGCCTCGGTCACCCGGACCAGCTCCAGGGCGAGGTTGCGATCGGGCTTGGTGGCGGGGGCGCCCTCCATAGGAGGGCACCCTAAACAAACCACCGCCTCCTCCGCTTCGCGTCCGGGGGCGGTGGCAAGCGCCTTATCGGCGCCGCTCACGAAGAATCAGATCGTGACGTTCGCTAATTGGTTGACATATGGTGCCCTCCATGACGCGCTGGGGCTTGACGCTGCCACTGCCTGGACTCACCCTTTCGGCGCACGAGGAGCTGGTGAAGCGGGCCGAGGCGGCGGGATACACCGACTTCTGGAGCGGCGAGACCAACGGTCCCGACGGCTTCACGCCGCTGGCGCTGAGCGCCGCCTGGACCGAGCGGGCGCGCCTGGGCACCGGCATCGTCGGCGTCTTCCAGCGCGGACCAGCGCTGTTGGCACAGGAGGCGGCCGCCCTCGCCAGCGCCTCGGACGGGCGTTTCGTGCTCGGCATCGGCTCCTCCTCGGACCGCATCGTCGAAGGCTGGAACGGCATCCCCTTCGAGCGGCCGCTGGCCAAGGTGCGGGAGACGCTCGACTTCCTCGACGCGGCCCTGGCCGGCGAGCGCACCGCCAGCGGCTTCAAGCTTGAGAGCGCCCCGGCGCAGCCGGTGCCGGTCGTGCTCGCGGCGCTGCGCGGCAAGATGCTCGAGCTGGCAGTGGAGCGCGCCAGCGGCGCCTTCACCAACTTCCTGCCGCTCGGCGGCCTGCCCAAGGTGACCGCGCAGCTGGACGGGGCGCCCGAGGGCTTCGAGCTGCTCTGTCGCTTCTTCTGCCTGCCGGGCGAGCGCGAGGCGGTCGAGCCGCTGGCCCGCTTCATGTTCTCCTCCTACATCACCGTCCCGGTCTACGCCGCCTTCTATCGCTGGCTCGGCTACGGCGAGCAGATCGCGCCGATGATCGAGGCCTGGGAGTCGGGTGACCGGCAGGGCGCCGCGGCAGCCGCTCCCTGGGAGCTGATCGAGGAGATGTTCATCTTCGGCACGGCAGCGGAGATGAAGGAGCGGATCGACTCCTTCGTCGCCGGCGGCATCACCCTGCCGATCCTCACCCCGATCACGACGCCCGACAAGCTCGGCGAGCTGATCGACGCCCTGGCGCCGTAGGGGCGTCGCTCGCTAAGCGGGCCGGGCGAGGCTGAGCGCGTAGTCGCAGTCGGCGTCGGTGAACCAGCCGTCGATCGCCAGCCCGGCCTCCGCGTAGACGGACGCCAGCTTCTCGTAGGTGAACTTGGACGAGATCTCGGTCCGCATTTCCTCACCGGCGGCGAACTCGACCGAGAGGTCGATCTCGTCCAGCTGCACGGTCTGCGCCTCGCGCGAGCGCAGGCGGATGTCCATCCGCGCCTCGACCTCGTCGTAGCGGGCGACGTGCTCGAAGGCGTCGAGGTCGAAGTCAGCGCCCAGCTCGCGATTCAGCACTGCCAGCACGTTCTTGTTGAACTCGGCGGTGACTTTGCCGGCATCGTCGTACGCGGCCTCGAGCCGCTCCCGCCCCTTGACCAGGTCGGTGCCGAGCAGGAGCCGGTCGTCGGGTCCCATCAGCTCCCGGAGGCGAACGAGGAACTCGTGGCGAGGCCGCGGGTAGAGGTTGCCGATCGTGCCGCCGAGGAAGGCGACCAGACGACCGTCGTCGCCATCGGGAATGCGCTCGAGGTGCTGCTCGAAGTCGCAAACGAGGCCGCGGACTAAGAGGCCCGGGTACTCCTCGACCAGTAGGGCAGCGGTTTCGTGGGTGATCTCCTCGGAGATGTCGACCGGGACGTAGGTGTGCAGGCAGCCGGCCTCGCGCATCGCGTCGAGCAGGTGGCGGGTCTTGGCGGCCGAGCCGGAGCCAAGCTCGACCAGCGAGCGCGGGGCGCCGGCCGCGGCGATGATCTCGCCGGAGCGTTCGGCCAGGATCGAGCGCTCGGCCCTCGTCGGGTAGTACTCCTCCAGCTCGGTGATCTGCTCGAAGAGCTGCGAGCCGCGCTCGTCGTAGAAGTACTTGGGCGCCAGCTCCTTTGGCTGCGCCGAGAGCCCGTCGCGGACGTCGCTCGCCATCTTCGCCGCGGTGTCGGCGTCGAGGTGGACCTCGATCGCGATCACATCACCACGTCCTTCACATTCCGCTCGTTCACGCTAATCATCACCGGCGATCTCGCTCACTCGCTCCATGTTCAGAGGTCGGTCGCCAATCGGATGCCGGAGAAGATCTGGCGGCGCTCTGGCAGGTCCCAATTGCGGAAGCTGGGTCGCATCACGTTGCGACGCGTCGCCCAGGAGCCGCCGCGCAGGACCTTGTAGGTCTCGCCGAAGAAGAACTGCGAGTACTCCGGGTAGGGAAAGGCCTCGAAGCCCGGGTAGGCGAGGAAGTCCGAGGACGTCCATTCCCAGGCCTGGCCGGTGCCCTCGAGCTGCGGCGAGGCAGCCTCCCACTCGTACTCGGTCGGCAGCCGCTTGCCGGACCAACGGGCGAGCGCGTCGGCCTCGTGCCAGGAGACATGGAGGACGGGATGGGCCGGGTCGATCGGGTCGCGACCTCCCATATTCGTCAGCACCCACCCCCCGTCGCCTTCGTGCTCCCAGTACAGCGGGCGCTCGGCGCCGGTCTCCTCCATGAACTGGATATACGTGCCGTTGTCCACCGGGGTTCGATCGATCTCAAACGGGGCGAGCTCGATCGTGTGGCGGGGCCGCTCGTTGTCATAAGCAAACCCGCGGGAAGATGCGCCAATCTCGTAGGTGCCGGCGGGGATCAGGATCGGCTCCGGGGCAGGGGGCATCTCTCGAACGGGCGGATACTCAAAGTGCCGGGCCAGTTGGCCCGGCACTTTGAGTCCGGGCGAGAGATGCCCCGTGCCCCGAAACACCTCGGGCAGCTGATACCCGTCGACCATCATCAGCAACTGGAGCATCGTCTCGTTGTGCTGCTGCTCGTGGGCCAGCAACATCTCGTAGACGAAGCCTTCGCGCAGCAGCGGGCCCTCAACATCGGGCCCGACATCTACCTTCGAGAGCACCTCGAGCGTGCGCTCACGCACGTCGGCAAGGTAGGCGCGCAGCTCGGCGTCGCGCAGTATCGGCAGCTCACCGCGGGTCTTGCGCGGGTTCTCGATCGCATCGTAGAAGCGGCCGAGCTCGCCGTGCAGCGGCTCGCGCTCGCCGACCGTCTGCACCAGCCAGAGCTCCTCGAAGTTGGCGATGTGGCCGAGATCCCAGGCCAGCGGGCTGAGTAGCGGCGAGTAGACACGGTTGAGCTGCTCGTCGTCAAGCGGCTGGAGCAGCTCCAACGTGAACCGTCGCGCCTCTGCGAGGCGCTCCGCGATCGCTTCCTTGGAGCTGGGCGTCACCTCGGTGGCGATTCGGAAACCCTAGCGAGACCCGATTACGGGGGTGTGAACCCGTGTGCAACGCTTTGTCCCCCATGTGGGTGGAGAAAACGTTGCACCTGGGCGAGGGCTAGGGTGCGCCTCGTGAAAACGGCTGGCAAGAGCGCACTGGTTGCCGGAGGAGCGTCGGGCCTCGGTGAGGCAACGGCGCGGGCGCTGATTGCCGAGGGTGCGGCGGTGACGATCGCCGACCTCAATGCCGAGAAGGGCGAGGCGCTGGCTGCCGAGCTTGGCCCGAGCGCGACCTTCGTGCAGGCCGACGTCACCGACGAGACCGCTGTAGCGGCCGCTGTCGAGAAGGCAGCGACCCACGACGACGGGCTGCGGATCTCGGTCTGCTGCGCCGGCATCGGCTGGGCCGAGCGGGTCGCGCACAAAGGCGGCCCCCACAACCTCGAATTCTTCTCCAACGTGGTCAAGGTCAACCTGATCGGCACCTTCAACGTGCTGCGTTTCGCCGCCGCGACGATGAGCGAGAACGAGCCCGATGCGGAGGGCGAGCGCGGCGTCTGCATCAACACCGCCTCGATCGCCGCCTACGACGGCCAGATCGGCCAGGTCGCCTACGCCGCCTCGAAGGGCGGCATCGTCGGCATGACCCTGCCCGCCGCCCGCGACATGTCCTCCCGCGGCGTCCGCGTCGTCACCATCGCCCCCGGCCTCTTCGACACCCCCCTGCTAGCGGCGCTGCCCGAGGAGGCCCGCACGGCGCTCGGCGAAGGCATCCCGTTCCCTTCCCGCCTCGGCCGCCCCGAGGAGTACGGCCGCCTGGTCGGCCAGATCGTCGCCAACCCAATGCTCAACGGCGAGACGATCCGCCTCGACGGCGCTCTGCGGATGCCTCCGAAGTAAGCCGCCCCCCATTCGCCACCTCATAGGTAGTCAAAGGGGGCGCGTGCCAGATGCGGCGCGGAAGGAACGTCAGTCGGTACCCGTGGCCTCGGGGTCGCGCCAGACTTTCTTTCGCCAGGGCGGGTTGATCGCGAAATGCGCGTCGGTGCTGACGGCAATCGGCTCGAGCGGGATCAGGTGAACACGGCTGCGCGGGGTGAGGCGCTCGATGTGGGGGATGCCGGCGGTGTTGCCGGCGTGGCTGCCTCCGGAGACGATCAGCAGGTGCGTCTCGGGGCCCCAGCCGTTCCCGCCGCGCAGGCCAAGCGCTTCGGCCGCGCCCTTGACCGAATCGACGCCGGCATCCGAAGCCCAGCCGCCAACCGCCCCCGGGCGCTGGTTGTAGCCCTCGTGCGATGAAGCCCGCTCGTCAACCGATCCATCTGGCCGGATGCGGATCTGGACTCCCTCCCAGTCATGGACGTCAAACTAGCCCTATAGTGCCCCGCGTGGCGGAGTGGCTTGGCTATTGCCGTGTGTCGCGAGTGGGTGATCGCGTCGAGACCTTGATCTCCCCGGAGACCCAGGCCGACAAGATCCGATCCTACGCCGCTGCGCGTGGGATCTCGGTTCGGATGCTCGACGCGGAGCTAGACGTGTCGGGCGGGAAGGTCGACCGGCCCATCCTCTCAGCGGCTATCGAGGCAATCGAGCGGGGTGAGGCGGCGGGCATCATCGTCGCCCAGTTGGACCGGCTCTCGCGCATGAACATCGTGGATGCGCTGACGACGATCCGCCGAATCGAGGCGGCCGGCGGGCAAGTAGTAGCAGTGGCAGAGAACTTCGACGCCGGGACACCCGAGGGACGGATGAGCCGCAACGTCTTCCTCTCGATGGGCGAGATGCAGCTGGATCGATACAAGGCGCAGTTCCGCAACGCGAAGGAGCAGGCGGTGAGGCGGGGGATCTGGCCGATGCCGATCGTGCCGCTCGGCTATGAGAAGGGGCCTGATCGGAAACTGAGGCCGGGCAAAGACGCGCCCAAGGTTCTTCGGGCCTTCGAGCTGCGAGCCGATGGCGCCTCCTGGCCGGTCCTCGCCCGCACCTTGCAGATGGGCCTGACCAGCGTTCGGAAGGTGACCATGAACCGGGTCTATCTTGGCGAGATCCACGTCGGTGAGTGGCAGAACCTCAACGCCCATGAGCCGATCGTTCCACGAGACCTATTCGAGGCGGCGCAGATTCATCACCCTCACCCACCGCGAAGCAAACGGCCGCCCGCCCTACTTGCGGGGTTGGTCCGCTGCTCGGCCTGTGGGTACCGGATGTCGGTCGACCCCGAAGCGGGCATCTACAAGTGCCGTCCGCACAAGGCATCGGGAACCTGCCCCGCTCCCGCCTTGGTCTCTCAGCGCAAGGTCGAGGGGATCGTCACCGCGACAATCGAACACCACATGGACACGGTCGCCACCAGCTTCAAGGCGAGCCAGCGTGTCGATGCTGTAGAGGTCGCGGAAGCGGAGCTAAGCGCCGCCGAGGCTGAGCTCGCCCTGTACCAGCAGGCAGTGAAACTCAGTGACGTGGGAGCCGAGCACTTTGCCGAGGGAATGCGACAACGGGTCGAGGCGGTCGAGGCGGCGAGACGCAAACTCGCCAAGGCTCGTCTCGCTGCCCCCGCTGTACCGGGCGGGAAAGGACTAGCCGAACTCAGCCCCGAGAAGATGCGGGCAGGACTACGCGGCGCGCTCGGCGTCGTGTGGATCAGGAAGAACCGCAAGGGCGCGGGAATCCGAATCGTCGCAGCAGGCTTTGAGCCGAGCGAGTTTGGCCCTATCGACTGGACCGACACTGACCTCCCAGGAGAGATCAGGGCGCTCAGCCCGGAGATGTAGCTCGAGGCCGCGAGCGAATCCCCTGGCCAGCGCTTCGACTGACTCAACCTCGCTAGCCACCCTGCCCCTCCTCTAGTAGCCCGAACAGCTCGCGGTGAAGGCGGCGAGAGTCGAGGACATCTCGAAGCCTTGGTCTCCCCCATGTTTCGTCGCAGGCGATCTTGAAGGCTAGGGCCCAGTAGTAGATGAGCCTGCCTAGGCGCTTCATTTGCCCTCTCCTGTAGTTGAGGAGTGGCAGTTGCACGTGCATCCGGAGAGCAGGCAGTCGGCATGGTCGCCCTGTGCGCAGACCAGCGAACGCCCCGGTGTCTCCATAGTCGGCAATCCCGCGAAGTGGTCGCTGGCGATGGCCGACCGCTGTTCCTCACGCAGTTTTTCCCGTTCAGCTACTACCTGCTCGTAGTCCTGCAGGCGCACATAGCCGCCCAAGGTTTGGCAGGGCCTCATCTGCGCGCCTAGCTCTGGGTGCTCGTAAGGTTCGAGGCGCTCTACCTCCCCCACTTAGCCCACCTCCCCTTGTTGCTCCGAAGGCCTGAACGGACCGCCGCTGGGTAGGGCTGCGCGAAGGCGGTTGCAGCACTCGCAGCCCTCCCCATCGCAAAGGGCTTGCCCAATACGGGCCAACTGCTCGCCGTGGATGTAGCGCTCGGAGCGGATCGTCTTGTTGCAGCCCTCGACCTCTTTGCGCAGCGTCTCCCTGGTCCGGTCGTCGTCCTTCATCTCCTTGACTTGGCGGACCAGCTCGCCGATCTCGATCCGCAGGTGGTAGATGCGGCGGGCCTGCTGCCCTCGTTCCTTGCGCAGGCCGCGATTCTCTTTTTCGAGGCGGTCCAGCTTTAGGCGCAAGCTGCTGCTCATGTCCGTCCGCTCCCTCTCTTCTTGAAGTGAGCGCCGCCCGTGCGACCGCTACGTGAGCGATGGCGCGCAACTGCCTCGGGCCCCCACTTCAGGACCGAGGAGACACGGCGGCGCTGCTTGCGGGTGTGGCGCTTCCGAGCTGCCCTAGCCATTGCCAGCCTCTTGTTCCCAATGGCGGGTGTGTTCCTCGGACGCCTTGAGCATCTGGTCAAGCTCAGCGACGCGGGCTTTCGCTTGACGGGCTTCCTCCTTGACACCGCGCAGGAGACGCTCGTACTCGGCGCAGAACCGGCAGTCCGGGTGGCGCAAGGCGTTCATGCCTTCGTCGGGGCCTAGCTCCTTCATCCCTCGCCCCCTTTCTCCTCATCAGTGGATAGGCAGGCCGGCCACTTGTAGCCGGTGTAGTTGCAGGCCTTGCATTGAGCGGCGGCGACTCCGAGACCTTCGCAGTGCTCACAGATCTCCTCGTCACCGCTCCGGTAGTAGAGGAAGCGAGCGGCAGACTCCAATGCCTGCGCCACGGGGTGCAGACCTTTTGTTCTGGCGTACTCCGCCCGCCCGACGAACTCTTGAATTGCTAGGCCGACAAGAGCGCTATCAACCGCGTCACGACTCTCCGTCTCCTCATTGGCCTGTAGCTGGTGGATGCGGTCGGCGGCTCGCTTGTAGGCAACTGAAGCCGCTTTCCACTCGCCTCGCTGGTCGGGCGGCGCACACATGGAGGCTTCGGTTTCTTCAAGCTCGATCCGCCCTTCCACCCACTCCAGAAGCTCTTGGAGCCGGCAGTCCTCAACAACAGGCAGGTAGTAGGAGGTGGGCTCTGAGTCCCGGTGGACCTCGACCGGCTGGCCGCATGTGGGGCAAGTTTCAGGCTCTTTACTTGCGTCCTCTCCGTCAGACGCAAGCGCAGTTGCGTCGTGGCTGAGCGCCTCTCTCGCTGCCTCGATGATCGCCGTGAGGGTGACCGTTTGCCGGGCAGAAGACCCCGGCTCATCCATCGACACAAGCCAGGAGGCGAGTCCGTAGAGGGTTTGTTCAGGGGCTACCCCGTCTACTTGGTCGGAGCAGCCCCTGGTTGCTTGTAGCCCGGTCGTTCCGTCGCCTCTCTGAGGATCTGTCTCGCGGACATGGGCACCACCTCCTTTGCTCTTGATCTGGTCGGCTAGCTCGTAGAGGCGATCGGTGGCGACGGCCATACTGGCCAACGGAACCTCGGCCTCGCCCGTCCGGTGTGCCTCTATTGCCTCTAGTAGCTGGTCTCGCTCGCACTTGTGGCGGTCGCGTTCCTCCTTGGCGCTTGTCACTGCTTCCCCTCCTTCAGCTCACGGTCCAGCTCACGGCGCAAATCACTCTCTACGCGGCCTCGGAACCAGACGGAGACCCGGTCCTTCGCCTCTGTGCTGAGGCCACGTACGGAGCGATCGATGGCCCGCATGGCCTTGATCTCGGGATCAAGCGGCTTGGTCATCCGTCCCCTCCTTCGGCTTGGCTGCCTTCTCACGGGCTAGTACGTAGCGGCAGAACTCGTCCCCGGTGGCCACGCAACGAGTCGCTCGAATCGTGCCGGTCGCCGTCCGAATCGCATACAGAGCCCTAGGCCAGTCCTCCTCGTCTCCTCCCTCTGGTTGCCGCTTGCCGGTGCCCTCACACTCGGAGCAGCGCCAACCCGTGGTGCTGAAGTGGCACTGATGATCGCCCGGTCGGTAGTCCTCAAACGCGATGCTGCCGGTGCCTTTGCACCGCTCGCATTCGTCTCCCTCTACCTGGGTAGGGGCTGGGTTCCCCTCGCTGTCCTCAGAGCGCGGCCAGTTCGTCGGGCTGATGCGGCGGTCCTCGCTCTCAAGGAACCACTCGATGCCCCACTTCGAGCACTGGCTGCAGCCCTGTCCGTCCTTGACGCCGCGCCCTTCGCAGGCCCAGCAGAAGTAGCCAGCGCAGTTGTCGCAGTAGACGGCTCCGGCGTCACCTTCGTCCCAGATGTGGTCGGCCGGGTCGCAGACGCTGACCCATTCCTCCTTGGCCGCGTCGTAGCGTTCTGGCCGCCTCTGGTCGGTAGGGGCTGGGTTGCAGTCGGGGCAGCCCGGGCACTCGTGAATATCGACGCACGGAGTGTCTTGGTCGTCAAGCTCGACCAGCTTCTCGATCTTGCCGCTTCCACCACACCGCTCCTGATCTCCCTGGGAGTCTGAGGGGGGCGGTTCGTCGTCAAGCGCAGCGAGTAGAGCGCGGGCGTCCTGCGCGGCGATGGCTTCGAGGGCGACGTGGACCTGTTCGAGCTTCCGCCAGTGGGCATCACGTTCGGCCTTGATTTCGTCGCGTTCGCTCCGCTCCCGCGGCCTCTCTACCTCTCCGGTTGGGGGCTGCAAGTCGTCGGCGCTGAAGTTCTCCACCACCTGATGCATGACGTCGCGGGTGATGCCAGCGAGTGAGCAGCGGCCGACTGCGGCCTGAAGCGAGCCGTAGGCGTTGCCGGGATGGCGCGAGCAGCCGCGCCCGTGCATGGCTCCCGGTGCAATGCTGTGGTTGCACTCCGGGCAGACGTAGGGCATCTGCTCGTCCCCCTGGTGCTCTGGCTGGGAGAGGGCGGTGCGGAGCTTCTCAAGCCCTGAATCGCGGTTGGCTCGCCACTGACCAGGCTCTTGGCCGGGACCATTTGAAGTCACCGCCTCGATCTCCTCGCGCGTCAGCCCATTCACCGAGAGCGTCTGTGTGCGGTCAGGCATCTAGCCCTCCTCATCGCTTGTCGTGGGTATAGAGGTGGCCTGTAGGGCGGAGCGATGAAGCGTCGCGGCAACGGCATCGCGGAACTCGTCGAGCGGATTGGCTGGCTCTTCGTCGCTGCCCTCTCCAGGCGTCCAGCGGCCCTGCTCGATCAGGCAGCGCATCCCGCGAGCAACCGCCTCGTCGCTCAGCAGCCGATCAGAGAAGTGCTTGTAGATGGCGGGGAGATCGGAGACGCGTAGGAAACCGACAATCTCGTACCCGGCGGCGCTCAAGTGCTCCGCAAGCTCGTCACCAGGTAGCTCCTGCCACCAGCGATAGTCCGGACGACTGCTCCCGACTCGTTCGCCGCGGCGGACCAGCGTCAGCGTCTCGACCCCCGCCGGCACCTCTACCTGCTTAGTCATGGTCGGTCCCCTTGGTCTCGAATCGAGCGGTCTTCCAACGCAGCCTTCAACTCATGCGCCTTGGGGGTTGCGAACCACAGTCCACGGATGCCATCAACAAGGCCGCAGCGACGAGCAGCAGCAAGGGCAGCGCCCGTCTGGTGGGAGTCGAGTGCTTCCCAGTCGTAGATGACGATCTCGCTGGCCTTCAGCGGGCCGGGTCCGGGACCGCCTGGCTCTGACCATGCCTCAAGCAGCGCCGCAGTGACATGCGCGGTGCGCGCCGGCAGTTGCTCGACATACTCCGCCCCCTGCTTACTCATCGGTGTGTGGCTCCTCTCCGCAATAGAGCGGTGGCACAACCGGGGCGGTCTCGTCGGGGATCGGGCGCTCGTAGAGAAGCTGCAAGGCGAAGGTGGGTTGCTCGTCCTCGTCGGACCAGCCTGCAACGACTGCGTCGTACTCAGTGCGAAGTCGGCGGACCGCCTCCTCCCAAGCTCCGTCTGCGCCGCGATTCTCTCGGCACTCGGGGGTGATGAAAGCGCGCGTAACGAGCTGGTGCTTCGGCTCACTCGCCATCGCCTCCCACCTCCTTAGAAGAGGCACCGACAAAGAACTCGGGGTCTTTGGCTAGAAGCCGCCTCTTCTCTGCGACGACCTCGGCCCTGGTCCCGTCTTCGTAGCCCGCGCCTACGTAACCATCGCCGTGCAGCTCATCGCAGTGGGGGCACTTGGCGAGCGCATCCGAATCGCCGGGCAGGCCGTGTGGCCGGTAGTCAGCCTCTCCATGCTTGTGTTCAGGATCGGGCTGCCAGTAAGTCCATCGGCTGGCTGGGGTGATCCCGCCGCAGTTGAAGCAGAGATGGAAGTCGTCGCGCTGCTCCTCCTTGGAGCTATCGGTAGCGGGGACGTAGCGGCTCGTAGCTGGAGCAAGGGCAAGGACCACAACGTCGGGGCGAAGCCCAAACGCCTCGTTGACGGTGGGGAAGCCGAACTTGTAGGTGATGCGGCGTTCGCACTCACGGCCGGTATAGGCATCGGTGTGTGGATCGGTCTCGCGCAGCTTGAGCAGATCGCCCTCCTCGAAATGCCGATCGTCCTCACGGCGAACCTCAAAGTTCTTGCGGCCAGAGAGCACCTCCCCGAAGTACGGGGCCCAGCACTTCAGCTCGTGCGTTTTCGCCTCCGGCCAGTCCTCCTCCCCCTGCTCCCCGGAGGGAGGAAAAAGGTGAAGCTCCAGGTCGGTGTCAGCGACGGTGAGGATCGAATCGCGGTAGATGCGCTTCTCGGTGTAAGAGACCAGCGCTGAGGGCGAGTCGTGGCGGCCGGGGTGCTCCGCCTTCCACTTCTCCAGCGCGTCCTTCGCCTCAGCCTCCCGAGCTTCCAGTTGCTCAATGACACGCTTGGCCAGCGGCGACTGCACGTAGCCCTCGGCTCGCTTCTCTACCTGCCGCTTTTCCTCCCCAGAGGGATCGACAGGTCGGGTGTGGGCAAGAACGAACTCAGCACCCTTAATCGCGCCGGCGAGCCGGGCATGTTCCGCCTTCATCTCGTCGGTGAATGGACCGATGCCGCGTGGGAAGCTTCTCGCCCGCTCCAGCAGAACTTCGAGAGCGTTCTCTAGGTCTCCGATCCGATCATGCGCCGAGGTGCCCGACCGGTCCTCCCCGGAGGGATGGCAACGGGAAAAGCCACCGCAGTCCACCCGGACCGCCTGCTCTCCCATGAAGGCCTCGAACTGGCCCGAGCCATCGCATTCGGCAGGGAGGTTGTCCGTTTGGGGCGCGGGCAGCTTCCCCTCCCCGGGGGGATCGAGGGTGTCTAGGGTGGGCAGCTCCTCAAGAAGCTGGTTGAACTCCTGTAGGGCCGCGTGCCATGCCGTCGGAGCGCTTGAGTGCTCGGCCAGGTAGGTGAAGCGCTCGGCAACCGATTTCCCCAGCGCCTCCTGTATGCGCTGTCTCTCCTGGTGAACGGCGCGATCGACAATGCCCGGCTCGATTGACCGCAGTGCCCCTAGGGCCTCGGTCAGGACGATCCCGGCGTTGCTGATTTCGTCCGGCACTGTGAGGCCGAGCTTTTCCAGCTCCTCGGGGTCGAAGCCCGTGAGGATTTCCTCGGCACGGGTGATCGCGTCGGCGGTGGCCGCTCCCTGGGCCCTCAGCTCTTCAAGTTCGCGCTCTAGCTCTCTCTCCTGGTTGCGGGCTTGGGCGAGATCCGAAGCCGAGAGGACGATCTTGCGATCGACCAGCGATTGGACCGTGGCGAGCATCGTCGCCCGGTTCTCGGCTGGGAGATCGTCGAAGCCCGTCCGCGTCGCCTCTTGCGTCTCCCATCCGCTCGCAGCGGCCCACGCCTCGTACTCGTCGTGGAATGCTCGCGCAATCCGCTCCACTCCCTCAGCCATCAGGAAGACTCCTGGTTGTCGGTTAGGGCGGCGAGCGCAGAGGCCAACCCATGCCCCTTGCCTTGCCAGTACGCCTCAGAGTCAGCGTTGCTTACGCCCCTGTACATGTCGCGGGCTTCCTCGCACTCGCGCTTCTTCTTCTCCAAGCGCTTTTCCAGCTCTCGCTTCGTCACGCTTGCCCTCGCGGGTAGGTAGCGGCGGACCTCGATGCCGTCCGGTACCTCGGTTGGCTCGACCAGGCCGACGGCCATCCTGGCTCCGTTGCGATCTTTAGAAACGTAGGCAGCGGCTGGCCAGCCCTCATTGTCTTCCGCCGCAGTAGCCTCCCCCTCCTGGTTGTTGAGCGGGCCGCGTATGGCTTCCTCGATCTCGATGGTCAGAAGGTCGCGCGCCAGCAGCGACGTAACGATCCGCTCCCTCTCTTCCTCGGCTCCTTGTTTGAGGAGTGCTGGGGCGGCGGCTTGGAGAGCGGCTGCGGCCCACTCGCCCCACTCGTCGGCCAGCGGGTCCTCGATCCAGGTCCCGCCCTTGAGTTCGAGGCCGGGTGGCAGGCTCTCGCAAAGCGCCTCGCCAGCCTTATCGATTGCCTCCTCCGGTACCTCAGTGGACTGTGTAGGGCTAGAAGACATCGCCGCTCCTTTGTTGCGCGTGTGCTGAGGCTGCCTCGACACCAGCGCCCGCCTTGAGCAACTGCCGCCCCCGGCAGGGCGTCGGGTTGCAGTTGACGCATGGACAGCCTTTGGGATGGGTAGTCATGAGCGCCCTTCGACCTGGGCGTTCAGCTCCGCCAACTCGCTGCGAATGCCTTTCAGTCCTTCCGCCACCCGCTCCTGTCCCTCGGCTATGGCGAGGTTGGAATGGACGAAAGCCTCGAAGTTCAGTTGGTCGACGCGATCGTCTTCGCACTCCTCGCTGCACCGCTCCTCGTCGGCGTCGGCCAACGACCTCAGCGCCTCGGCCTTGTGGTCCACCTGCTCCATTGGTTCAGTGGGCATCGGGAAGCACCTCGGCTTTCAGGTTGGGGGCGGCGAAGATGGAGAGGTCAACGGGGAGGTCGATCCAGACTTCGTGGAAACCAGAAGCGCCGGGCCAGTCGGACTTCCAGTCGTTGAGGCAGCGCTGCCAATGCTCCTCTTCGATGGTTTCGTAGATCACGGCAGCGACAGCCCCGCAGAAGACCGCCTCGCCTTCGTAGTCGCCCAGCAGCGCGCGGAGCCTCAGCGTTTCGACTTTTGGTTCAGTGGGCATCGGTTCCTCCTAGGTGGTCTATGGCGGCCTGAAAAACAGCGCGGAGGAAGTAGGCAGCGGCTTCGTCAAGCGACTCCTCGTCGTGAGCGCGCACGACGCGGCGAAGCTCGTTCGCGACTTCCTCGCTCGCTAGAACCGCCTCCGTCGCCTCATCGGAGAGAAGGGCGGAGACGGGGATGTAGGTTTCGCGCTCTTCCTGCGGCGTCTGAACGAACTCAGCCGGAGCCAGCAAGACGTTGTAGTTCTCATAGCCCTTGGCGCGCCGGATCGTAAGCGTCGTCCACGGCACCTTCGAGCCCCCCTCTACCTGCTCTGTTGGCTTAGGCATCTAGAACGTCTCCTCGGTTGCCACGCGAGCGCCGCGCAGAATCCCGACCCTGGCGTGGACCTCTTCGCCGCCTCTGTCTTGAGCGGTGATCCCTAGGGCTATTTCGCTTCGTATGTACTCTTCGATCACGAGCCCCACGTCGCCGTCACACTCGGCGTCAGCCGTCTCTTGGACGCCCTCGACGTTGTAGTCGGGTACCTCTATTTCGAGGATCAGTCTCGGCTCAGCCATCGCCGTCTCCCTTCTCGTCCACTCGGGCAACCGCACGGCGATAGGTCTCGACACTCGCCGGAAGCCCTTCATGGAGCAGCGTGTAATAGGTGCGCGTGATTCGGTCGCGTCGCCGTTGGTTAGTCGGCATCAGGGCCGTCTCCGTTCTCTTCGTCGGTTATTAGGAGCAGGTCGGGGCAGCGGTAGGAACGCCATGGCGTGAAGCGGCGCTCGGTCTCGAAGAAGCTGCGGAGCAGGTAGCGCGGGTTCCACACGACGGCGACGGTGTCGTGCCCAGAGATCTCGTCGACCTCGCCAACCGAGCCGCCCGTCTTGCCCGAAGGGAACACCCGTTCCACCCGCGAGCCCACTTCAAGGACCCTCCCCTTGGCGTCATAGACCTTTGGGTGGTTCATGTCAGGTTGCCTTCCTCGTAGTCGAGGATGTGCTTGCCGATCCACTCCGCGACGGGGACCGTGACTGCGTTGCCCATCTGGGCCTCTCGGGGTCCATCAAGCTCGTGAGCGTCCACGCGACGGTGGCATTCTTCGGGTGCGAAGGCCGGGCAGAGAGGAACGATGTCGAGCGGATTGACGTAGAGGGTGCGAGTGCCGGTGTGAGCCGGCTGGTCGTACTTGCGGCCCATGATGTGGGCGCGTTCGAGGCCGTTTCCTTCCCAGCCGCAGATGCGGCAGCGGGCCTCTAGCTCCACCTTGGCGTTTGCGTCGTCCCAGATCCTCTTCGGCTCTGAGCGTTTGGCGGGCTGGCGGCGAGGCTTGCTCGAAGCGCCCGGCTTCACGAACAGGTTCCCGCAGTCGCAGCGAGGCTCCCGCTTCTGCCCCATGAAGGTCTCTTGGGCACATCCGCAAGGAAGCGCAACGCGCTTTACCCCGCTCACTACGACTCGCCCCCATCCTGGTTGCTCTCGCGCTTCTTGATCGTGAACTGGCGGGTGCCGTTGGCGAAGACCTGTTCGTGAGAGATTTCGTGGTCGGGCGCAGTGACCACCACATAGCCATGCGGCGTGCCCGGCCCGATTTCGATTCGGCCCAACTCCTCGCCCGTCTCGGCGTGAATCGTGGTAACGATCGCTTTATGCGTCTCAGCCACGATCCACCCCCTGCTCGGAGCCGCCGCGAGAAAGAGCGCGATCGTGCGCCCAGTTGGGCACCGAAGTCCACGGCGACAGTGGCCAAACCCACGGGAACCAGCGACTGAACCAAAGGCCAAAGCCTTCAGCGCCGAAGGAGAGGCGACGCTTGCGTTGGACGCGCACCCACGCGATGCCGTTGTCGAAGCGGCGAGCGGGCGGCCAGTGCGGCGCGTTGTACCAGTTGACCTTCACGATCCCTCGCCCCCCTGGTCAGGTAGGTCTACCCAAGGGGTCTCGGTGACGGTGCGGGTTTGAATGCGGACGTTCTTCCAGGGCGCGACCGGATCGCTCCCTTGGAGCATCCGCATAGCCCTCGACTCAGCGTGAGCCAGGGAGCCGCAGGCAGCGCCACCCATTTCGCCAGCGCGGCGTTCGCCCACCACTCGGTACTCCGTACGTTCAGGCATGGTCCTGGCCTTTGCTCTGGGCCGCGTCTTCGTCGGCCCAGCCCTTGACGAGTCGTGTCGCTCGACCGGATGCATCGGCACCAGCCAAGGCAGCTAGAACGCGAGGCCAGGACGCGCCCTCCCGCAGATCTTCAGCGGCGGTAGGCCAGCCCAAGTCCTCCAGCACGTCGCCGCGCTCTGCCACGATCAGCCTCTCGGCGGCGTCTCCGGTGTTGACCGGCGTCTCCCACCTGGAACAGCCGTCCTCAACCGCCGCCTTGAAACGTCCGGCGTCGGCAGATGCGCCGAAGACGTAGATCCCGTCCTCCCTCCCGAAGACCTCCACGACGTGTACGAAGTCGAGGTGGTGGTCATGGTTGGGGATCGGCTCATAGACCTCAAGCCCGATCTCGGCGTTGGCTGCCAGCCGCACCAGCTCATTGAGCTGCTCGCGGGAGTCCACGAGGACGGCGGCGCGGTATGCGGTACGTTCTGCCTGCATCAGGACCAAACCTCCTGTGCCATGCCCCCGGTCGTTGGCGCGACGCGGGGGCGATTTGCTGATATCGCGGAGTATAGCAGATGTTTGCTATCGTGGGCAATATGAGCGAGCCAGCGAAGCACCTCACCCGCCTTCCCCAAGAGCTTTATGCCGCCGTCCAAGAGACCGCCGAGAAGGAAGGAATAAGCGCCAACGCCTTCCTCGTTGCAGTGGTTGCAGCCGCTCTCGGATACAAGCTCCCAAAAGGCTCGCCGGTGCTGCTCGCGCTCACCGACCGCGAGGCATGGGCCTACTGGCATGGAGCCGGGAGTGCAGCCGATGATGCTGAGGAAATAGTCGGCGACGACGAAGCGGCGGCCTTTCGGCGCGCACACGCGAAGCTGACCAAAGCACTCCCGAAGAAGTAGCCCCTCAGCCATCAGCCCATCGACCCAAGGTCGGCTGGCGGGCACCGGGAAAACCCGACAGCACCGGCTGCCCACCGCTCATCTCACGCAACTTCTGGATCGCCTCAGCCGCCTCGGCCATCGAGTAGACGTGGGGCATCTCGACGCCGGCAGCGAGGGAGAGCTTCTTTAGTTCACGGCGCTGATCAGAGGAGACGGCCAGTTTGCCGCGTCGCGCCCGCTCCGCTTGTAGGGCGTTGCGGGTCACTCGGCCTCAACTCCGGTGACCGGTAGTACTTCCAACTCAGCAATGAGGCGGTCAGCGTCGCGTTGGTAAGCCGACTCCGCCGACTCCGCCGACCACGCCGCCGACTCCGCCGACCACGCCGCCGACCACGCCGCTTCGCGGTCACCCTTACCTTCGAGCGCTGCGATGGTCTGCTCGATCGAGGCGACTACCCGCGCTTTCACCGACTCGGGCCAGTGACCGCTCAGCGGTAGGCACTCCTCCTTGAGCCGGCGGATGGCCAACCGATCAGCGAGGCCATCGAAATCTGCACCGACCGGGATAGCCTCCGCGAAGCGGCGCGGCCACGTCATTGCGGCCTCAGCCGGCATCCCCTCGAATAGGCGATCCTCCAGATGGGCGAGCCACTCCGGCAGACCGAGACGCTCTGGGTAGAGAGCGTGGAGGCCTTCACCATCGCGGTTCAGTGGCGCCTGCCCGGGGTCGTGCAGCGAGCAGCCCACGGCGCAGCCGCGGTAGTCGCCTTCGTCCTCGTCCTGCTCCCAGTAGAAGCCGCGGGCGATGGCGTCGGCCTGCTCGTGGGCACCGATGCGCTCCAAGAGCTTGTCCTTCGTTCCCTGGTCGCCATGGAAAGCGCGCAGGGTGTCGTCCTCTACTGCCGTAGGGGTCATCGATCTGCTCCTATCCGAGGCAGTCAGTCCCGCCTCCGTAGTGGTTTTTGAAGGCTCGACTGGGATGCACTCGGGGTGGACCCACTCTTTGGTCGCAAGTACCTCGACGATCGCTTCGTCCTTGCGGATCGCGGCATTGCATGCGGGGCAGCGACCGTTGTGCTTGGCGAGACTCTTCGGGGAGGTTGGGACCTCGGCCCTCACGATTCCGGCCCATGCAGGTAGGGGTGCAGAATCGCCACGAGCTGCCTGCGCTCGCGCTCGGTCAGATCGCGGAGACGGGTCTCTGTGTTCCAAGCACGTCCAGGCGTGGCCGACGTGAGCTGGTTGAGCGACCGAACAAGGGTGACTTTTCCGAACCGTGGGATGATTCCTGCGCCGTGATTACTTGGAGCCAACAGCCGGCCCAGGGTGAAGGTCGCTAGCGCATCAGTGGGGTTCAGGAGCGCGGCTTCGATTCGCTCGGCCGGTGCCCCACGGAGTTCCTTCCTCTCCACAGAGCGTCCGAGCCGAAGCTCGTTGGCGCGGGCAAGCGCCTGCATGTGCTGCGGCTCCTCGGCTACCGGCATGGCTCCCCCTCTCCCACGACCGCCGCATCGGAGAGCGCACCTCGAACTGCAGCGCGTACCTCAGCCAGGTCGCGCAGCTTCTTCTCGAAGAGAGCGGTGATGTTCGGCGCCCGGTCCTGGGACTGGACGATCTCGCGGGCTTCCTTGGCGGCGACGAGGCAGAGGTCAGCATCGAACTCATCGGTGAGGCGAGCGATGGTGCTGCGCCGCGGGTAGGGCCAAGGACGGCCGAAGTCGTTCACGTCGAGGGAGTTGACGCCGCCAACCAGGAGTTGCCACACCTTGTGCTGTACTGAAAGGGAAGGGTGAGGACTGGAAAGCCCTTCCCTTAGATCTGTTCTTTTCTCCTCTGTTCTCCTCTCGTCTCTTCTTCTCTTATCTGTGGACACGACCGGGCGCTTGCGGACAGGTGCGGACACCTTCAAAGGCGTAAATGGCTTATTCATGCGGCCTTCGCTTCCGCCGCTGCGTCGCGTCTGGCGGTACGGCTTTCGGTTTCGCTGTAACGCCGCCACGGGTCGGGCTTGAACGCCAAGGTTGCGGCACGACCGGTCGCCTCCGGACAACTCAGGACACCTGCGGACACCAGTGATTCGATCGCCGGGTTCAGATCCTGCTCCCAATCTCCGCACAGTGCATGGGAGAAATCGCGATAGGTGAACCGCACCTTCCCGCCGTCGTTCTGGGCTTTCGCCATCGCGAGCAGGACCGGGAAAACAGCGAAGACGAGTGGACCCGCAGACTCGGCCGCTGCCTGCACGTCCTCGTCCTGGTACCAGTGGTTGTCGCACTTGAACCATGACCTCACTCAACGGCCCGCCCTGTCGACGTGTCCCCATAGCACTTACGCCGCCCACGCCTCTGGGTCGGGCTCCGAAAGAAGACTCAGCGGCTCAGGCTCCCCGACAGCCTCATGCGGAGCTGCCGGGGAACCCGTTACGCCGTCATCGAGCAACCGGGCACCGGCTGGAGAGTCGTCGTGAGAGGACGCCGGCCTGTCGAGGGTGGCGCCGTTCGAGTGCGCCTGTCCCTTCTCGGTTTGGGTTGGAGTCTCGCCCGGATCGGCGCTGACGAGGGGTGAACTCCCCACGCCCCTGGCCTCTCGGCTGAGACGCGCCTTTCCACCAGCGCCGATCCCGGCGAGTCGCTCCCGCCCCTTCTGTGTGAACTCCCACACGCTGCTCTTCGCGCCCTTTCGAGAGGCGATCGAAGACTTCCGACGTTCCTTCTCACGTATGTAGTGGCGAGAGGCGAGGGAGCCGAACTGAGCACCGACCAGCTTGCGACACATGGTGCGGTCGGAGTCTGGGAAGAGGTCTTTGAGGTCATCCGCGTGAACAGGTCCGCGTTCAAGCCGCTCGATGATTCCCTGGTAGATGACCTGGGAGTAGTGGTCTTTGAGCTTGGTGGCTTCTTGGGCTTCGCGAGCCTCGACTAGGGGATGAACAGTCACGACGCCCGCTCCGCGATTCGATCTGCGGTCCGAAGAAGCTTCTCCTTGAAGCGATTGCCAGCGGAGGTTGGCGGCAGCCCAAGGCGGTCAAGTGCCAGCCCGACGAGCACTAGCTCATCAGCAGTGATGTAGAGCCTGGCGCCCTTACCGTTGCGTGACGGGCGACGAGTCCGCGCTTTGTCCGCACTGCTTGCACGCTCATGGCGCTTTCGGCACGCTTCGTTGGCATACAGCGCATCGGCTCTCATTCCGTCGAGAGACGCTCCGCATTTACAGGCGCAGATACGGGTGGTCACGCTGCGGCCGCCTCTCGGGTGGCCCTTTTGACCGCCTGGTGGCCGAAGACCTGGTTGCCGACGTTGCGGCCCTCAAAGGCTGGCGCGCGTTTCTCGGCACTCTTCTTCGCGATCAGCCTGTGATCGCCGCAGAAGTAAACGCGGGTGCTGGCTTCAGCGATGCGGCTGCTGCTAATAGCCCGGTCCCCACACCAATCACAGACAGCCGGTGTCAGAAGGCATTTGCGGACGTTCTCCCCTTCGGGCGTCCGCTTCCAGAGCAAATGCCGTTCAGCAATGCGCAGCGGCGCTCTACTCAAGAGGCCCTTGCGTTGCAGGCTGACCGGGACTGAAGCACTCTTCAGGCCAAGGGCAATGACCATCTCGAGCGAGATGCGGCGGTCCTTGTCGTATGCGAGCGACAGAACTCTCTTCTCGCTGCGACTCAGCTTCACGCCGCAGCTCCCAACTTCTGCCGCTCACTCTCAACATGCCTACGCTCGTACTCCTCACGGGTACAGACACCGGCAACCTTCAGGAAGGCATCTCTGCACATCCCCCGCCCTTCGGTGCAAGAGCGATAGCCACAGGATTCGCAGACGAGTTCCACTACCTTGGCGTCTCGGGCGTTCATGCTGCGGCTCCAAGATTCATCTGGGTCGGCAACGAAGGACGGGCAGGAGGTCGACGTAGCGCCTTGCTTGCTGCTGCGGTCAGCGCGGGGTCATCAACCGGAGTGTCCAATCGGTCCCAGTGCAGGTAGCGACCGGCCGGGCAGTGGACAAAGAGATCACGCCCTGCCAGGCCGTCCTTGATCTGGACGATCCTCCTCCCCCCTCGGGTGAAGACCTTGATGGGTTGGTAGCGACCAACGGGCATCAGTGCTTACGCTTTCCACTCCGGCAGGGTGTTCTTGCCGCCAACGCGCCGGCCGCCGTTGTAGGCGAGGCGAGCGATGAAGCCGAACGCCGCGTAGTTGTTGGGCAGATGGAAGTCCTGCTTCGCCTGCTTGGCGGCACCCAAGAGCTTCTGCACGTTCGGGTATTGGGTCTGGAGTTTCTCCAACAGGCGGTCGTAGTCGGCTTCCGGATAGCGGAGGAAGAAAGCGCCCAGACCCTTGAGGAGCGCGCTTTGCTGGGTGAACGGGCCCGGCACGAGCGTGCGATAAGCGCTCAGCGCGTGCGCGACGGCATCACGGTGAGGCCCGTTGCCCCTGCGCTTCTTCAGGAAGGCATCGCCGCCGTCCCAGACCCACTCCAGCGAGCCGGTGCTGTGGATGGCGTTTGCCGTGCCACCGGGCGAGGTCGTCGGTGCGAACCCCTCCTGTTCCATTAGCGTCAGGATTTCGAGCGCCTTCGGCTCCTTCTGGCCGACCCGGTGCAGGAACTTCTCGGCGTGGTTGATGCTGCGCGAGTCGTTGACCTGACGGAAGATGTGGTGCAACTCCTCGCGCGTGTGGCCGCGCTTGAGCTCGCAGATGATCTCGTCCTGCCCGTGGCCGTGCTCCTTGGCTAGGGCTTGGCGATGGTGGCCGTTGACCATGATGATCGCGTCTGACCCGTACTCAGGAAACGCGCCGGCCGTGTTGTCGGCAACGAGTGGGACACCCACCACCTGCGGGACATACCCCCCCCATCGTTTGGCCATCTGCGCCAGACGCGTCCCGAGCAGCGGATTGCCCGGGAAAAGCTCGATGTCGTCCCACCTAAAGCGTCGGGTGACAGACCCCCTCTTCACCGACTTTCCTCCAGGGCCGTTATCAGTCGTGACACGTCCGTTCTGACGCTTCGCAGTTGCGACGCCCATTCCAATCTCTCTTTCTCTTTGATGGCATTGACTGCTGCCTCCGTGTTGATCTCACGGAGCAGCATCTGTGTGTTGCTGAAGGTGTGGACGAGGTTTTCGAGGCGCTGGACGGAGCGGCTTGACTCGCGTTTGCCAACCTTTGGCGGCACCGGCTTTGCCGCCGCCGCGTCTAGGGGCTTCCCATCTTTGATCCGCTTGCCGGTAGTCAGCTCGGTTGCGCCAGAGACGGAGAGTTCGCCTTTTTGAACCTTCTCGTGAAGGTCGGGGCGCTCTTTGGCAACTCGTGCAGCACGTTCGACGCTGGAGCGGGAAACGCCGAGTCGCTTGCCCGCTCTCGCGGTCGCCTCGGTTGAATGGCCCGAGACTTTCCCCTCATTTGAGGGGGAAGTTTCTCCACCGTCCGCAAGATCAGTCCGCGTCCCCTGGCGCAGCTTGGCTTGTTCGCGCTCGTAATCAAGGAGGGCGAGGGCCGCTGCAGATCGCTGCCCCACCGTCAGGTGCCTTCGGCGGAGGTTGAGGGAAATCACATATTCGGCAGGGTCATCTCCGTCGTAGACACGAGTCTTCGGCTCGATGCCAAGTGCCTCGCACGCTCGCGCCCGGTGGCGCCCATCGAGGACTTTGCCCTCGAACAGCGTCACTGCCTCTCGAAGGCCGTTCTCCCTGATGTCGTCCCGAAGTTCGGTGAACTCGTCGTCCGACATCGGCGGAATCAACTCAGCAAGCGGATGAACCTCGAAGGTCTTCATGCCGCCACCCCCACCCGCTCATCCCCACAAAGCCCCTTAACGATCTCCTCTACTGGGTGACCGTCAAAGGCTCTTGCTCTTGCGTGTACTACTTCCTCTTGGGAGTGACCTAGAAGACGTAGGGCCTCGACTGCATTGCCACGGGTGAGTTTCTCGCGGTCGGATTCGCCCTGGACCTCGGTGAGGACTGTCACCGCTTTGTGGCGGATTTCGCCAGTGCAGAACTTGCAAAGCGTGTCGGTGCTGAGCTTGTCATGGGGCTCGGCGCAGCGTGCGCACTCGGAGTTCACCTAGATCGCCTCCAGCTCTCCACCGCAATGGCAGGTCATCGAGGACTCGTCAACCGGGTCGCCCTCCCAGAAGCGGCGGAGGAACCCGTCACCGCATTGGATGCAGCGGACCTCTTGCTCATAGCCGTGCGTTGCCTCGTGGGCGTCTTGTTCGGCCCCGTGGAGTGAGACGGTCATCGACTCACCGGAACCTCTCTGGGCGTGATAGTCACGCCGGGGATAAGGTCCAAGTTGAAGTCCCGCTCCTGCGCTTTGGCCATCGCCCGCTCGCCCTTGACTGCAGCCTTGGCCGCCTTTTCGTTGAACATCAAGAACTCCCTGGTCAACGCTTTGGGGTCCGTGACGGTGATGTCGTACTCGGTGCGTGTGCCGATCCCGCCGAAGTTGCCTCGGACTTGCTTGGGAGGGTTCACCGGCGCCGCAGTTGCCGTCGCGGCTTTGGCTGCTGCCATGTGGGCATCGGCCGCCTCTTGCCGAGCCTCAGGACTCGTCGGTTCTTGAGCGACTTGTTCGGCGGCCTTCTGCGCCTCGGCCGCTCGAGCTTCGGCCTCACGGTCTAGCCGTTCCTGCTCCTTGCGCCGACGTTCCCGTTCCTCCGCCTCTTTGGCAGCCTTGAACTTGGCGACTCGTGGCTTGAGTGTTCCGACCGCCGCCTCTGCCTGTTTGAGCAGCTCTTTGAAGTGGGCGTTGTTGTGCTTTACCGTCGCTTCGTACGGGGCATTGAGTTCCTTGCGCGCTTCTTCCGCGACGTCGATTGCGATCCGAAGGCACTTGACCTCGTCCGCGATCCCCTTGGCTTCCTCCCAGCTTTGGATCTCCTCGGTTTTCGCGTACGGGCGCGCATGGATCAGTGCGGCTTCCACGTCGCGCTTCGCCGCCGCGAACGAATCTGCCTCGCGAACGTCGATAAGGGGCTCGGCTTTGTTAGGCAACCTGGGCCTCCTCGGTCCAGTCGACGTCAGGGAAATCGGACTCGGGAAGCGGACGCAAGGCAGGCTCGCTCTCCGGTTCAGAAGCCGCGTCCTGTTCAGCGCGGAGGCGGTCCGCTTCGGGCGAGGCGCTTGGCGCCCTGTCGGCATCTGCCTCGGGGTCAGTCCCAAACGGGATGCCGAGCAGCTTCGCCAGGAAGTACTTCTCACAGCCCGTCTGCGCCTTGAACAGCGCCTTGTCGCCGGGTGAGTCGTGGCCAGTGCCGGACCAGCGCCGCGTCAGTGATTCATCGCCCTGGGTGTCACACACCTCGAACTCCATGACGACCGTGGCGATTGCGAAGCCAGAGGTTGAGAACGAAAGCTTCTCGTCTATCACCTGGGGGATGACCAGGATGCCCTTGCTCTCCAGCCGCTCAGACGCCTCTGCAAGGACATCCTCGAAGCGAGCAAAGGTGAAGTCGCCCTCAGTGCTCTTGCCGTTCTTGGCGACGGCTTCGGCTGCTTTGCGTGCGAGAAAGAGCTTGCGGCGAAGCGTCTGCGGTTTGGCGCTCACGACGCACTCCGATCCGCCACATAGGCCAGGAAGTCATCTAGGTCACTGACCAGCTCGCAGGTACGGCGGTGGAGGTCTGAGGCGTGTGGATCTGCGTCGCGATGGCGATCCGCGATCTTCATCGCCTCCATCAACTGCTGGCGAGAGTCGTGGACTCGCTCGGCCATGAGCTCGGCAACGGATGCACCACACTCCAGGCGCATCCGTTGGACTCGTTCGACTGACGTTTCGCCAGCCGTTGAGCGCAAGTCGCGGTCATCGAAGGCCATCGAAACCCCCCACCCGCACCGAAGCCTCAGGCTGGCGGTAGACCTTGAAGTCGAAGTCCAGGCCGTCTCGCCCAAGCCAGTCGTCTAGGTCGGCCGGCTCCGTGGGTTCATCAGGTGGTGTGAACTCCGGGTCTTCCTCTGCTCCGTGGATGCAGCGACCGATAAGGACGGCGAGGCCGAACAAACAGCAGGCGATGAGGAGGCCGACACCAAGGTCCGTGGCGGTTTGGGCGAGAGCGGCGAGCATCAGGCGGCGGCTCCCGCCTTGCTCGGGTCAAGCATCTGCTCGAACAGCTCAAGTGCTGCGTCCCGATGGGACTCGGCGACGGGCTTGACCTTCTCTTCGATGGCGAGTGGAAGAGACTTCGCGATCTCAAGGCGCTCAGGAATCAGGGTGGCCGGGGACATCAGCGCTCCTCTCTGGCACCTGAGGCGCCGGATCTATTCAGTTGTTTGTTGCCGTTTGAGGGGCGGGAGGGCGGGGCAAACATCAGGACTCGTCCTCCCCCACCATCTCGAAGGTCCGCTTTTCCATGCGCACCTTCTTGTGTCCGTCTTTGGCCGGGCCGGAGCAATATTCCTTGCCGCCGTAGTAGCCCGCTGGGATCTTCCCGACGCGCTTGCATTCAGGACAGACAGGAAGCTCAACCGTCAGGGCCTCTGAAGCCTTTGGAGCGGTGGCGGTCGCCATCAGGACGATGCCTCCGCAAGCTGCATCGCTCGGTCGAAGAGAACCATGACCGCCGAGTGGCCACGGCCATCGTTGATGGCGGTCGGTGTGATGCCGACCTCTCTCGCTGCGTCCACCAGGTAGAGGTGCGCCTCATCGCGCGACTGGACCTCAAGGCAGAGCGAGCCAACCGCACACCATTTGCAGGCTTGGACATCATCGGGCTCAACCTCAGCGCCATTGGGATCCTGCGCGTAGTAGCCCTGACACCACCGCTCCGGGTCAGCAATCCTCTCCCTCGCAGCCCGAAGGATCTCTACTGTGGATCGCTCGGTCACTGGACCTCGATCTCCCTCGGCGGTTGAACGACCTCGATGTTGTTCGTTTCGGTGAAGCCGTTCTCGAAAGTGCGAACCGCGAGGTAGTCGCCCTCCGGGAGGTCTTGCGCTATCGCTCGCAAATGGAGCGGAAGATCAAGCCGCGACTCGCCCGACTCCTCGGGAAGGTTCTCGACTCGGATGGCGAGCTGCCCATCGTCGTTCAGCTTCAGGACGGTCAACCGGGACGCTCGCTCGCCCCTGGGCCATCCCTGCCCTTTCCGCAGCAGCCCACTCACGACCGCGCTCCCAAGCACACAAGCTCCCCAGCAGTCTCAAAGCAGACCGCTGCCTTGTCCTTATCGCCTTCTTCTTTTAGGGCGATGCCTTTGTCGAGTAGGTGGCCGATCAGTTCGTGGTGCCGGCGCTGCTCGATCCGGTCGCTTAGGGCTACTCGCCTGCTCTCTTTGCGCTGGCGGGAGGTCACTTCGGGAACCTCCGAGGCGGGACAGGTGAGCCATCCGTAAAGGTCGTAGCGTTGGTGCAGCGAGCGCAAAGGTGTCGACCCGCGGTGACCATTGTGGGGGCGCACTCCTCCCAGCCACCGACGCTGGCTATCTCGAAGGCTCGGCCGCGTTCGCTCGCCAGGCTCTGCGTCATTTGCTCGCGACTTCCGCCATCCAGCACCGTCGAGCACACGTCGCAAACCATCGTCTCTTCGTAGCTCAACTAGATCACCACCCCAGCCACTAGAAGAAAGACCCCCAACAAGAAGAGACAGGCTCCAGTGAGGATCTGGGGGGTTAGTAGCAGGCTCACGCTGCCGTCCTTCGCTCGACCTCAAGGTTGTCGACGAGGCTCTGGATGACTCGCGCCGCGTCCTTCGCCTTACGGGTCGCAGCAACCTCATCCGTTACGCCGGTGCTGACAACCTCGATAACGAGCATCCCGAACCCCGACCCGAGATTTATCTCGAGCTTGGAGGTCGAGGACACCAGCGCCAGGAAGCAGGCTTCCTTGTCGGCGAAGTGCTCGTAGAAGGTGCGGCGCGATACCGAGGCCGCCTTGGTGATGTTGGCAACGGTGGTGGCGTTGTAGCCGCGCTCGGCGACGGACCAAGCCACAGCCGTGAGCAACCGATGGCGCTGGTTGCGGGAGACGAAGTCACGTGGCAGCCCGTGGCGTCCGGGAGGGAGAGAGCAGTTCAACTCCTCCTGGCCGCCGTCGCTCGGCGGCGTAATCGAGCCGGGCAGCTCTCGCAACGCACGGAGCATGTGCTCCGCCCCAGCGAGCGCTCCGGCCTGATCGCCGATCTGCCACCTTGCCGCGAGTTCGATGATGAGAAGTCGAAGGCTGCGGGTCTCAGTCGCTAGGTCAAACCCATCGGGGCGGACCGGAGCGACAAGAGCCTCGGCAATCGCGTCCTTGCCCTCGAAGTTGTCGTAGAGCGTCTTGCGGGCGACCCCGGCGCGGCGCACGATGTCGCCGATCGTTGCTCCCTGCCAGCCCGCCTCAGAGACAAGCTCGGCAAAGGCGCGGACGATTCTCTTTTGCTTCCGCGCCGCGACGAAATCGACCGAGAGCCGATCGCCCAGTTTCGTGACGGACCCCGCCACTTACGCCGCCGCCTTCGGTGTCTCAGTGGACTGACGGTCCAACCCGAGCAAGTGGTCAGACGTACAGCCGAATAGATCGACTAGCGACGCGAGGTACTTGGAAGGGATCGGCAGCTTGTTGTCGTCCCAGCGGCGGACGGTGTCCGTGCTGACCCGGAGGCAATGGGCGATGTCGTAGAGCTCGATCTTCGGCTCCGCTGACTCCCGAATTTCCTTGAGCCGATTGGTCGGCGTCTCAAGCATGGGCGAGACCGTAACAGGGTCTTGCATATTTTGCAAGTCATTATTTGCGCGTCGATTCCCGCAAATTCGGGAATTGCTTTAGCGTTCCCCATCAATGGAGCCCGGAATAGCAGGCGCGCTCGGAGCAGCAGCAAAGAAGGCGAGGGAGGCGAAGAACATCTCGCCGGAGGCGATGGTGCTTGCACTCAAGGAGACCGGCCCCGGTTCGGCCTCCAAAGTCTCGCGCTTCGAGAACGGCAAGCAATACGGCGAGTTCGACCGAACCCTCTTGGTCTACGAGGAAGTAACCGGCCGCTCGCTATTGGACCTGCTCAAGGACGCCGAAGACATCCTGAAAGATCGGTCGGAACCTAAGAAGCGGCCGAAGAAGAAACTGGGTGATCCGACAGCCGCAGGAAAGGCTGCCCGCCAAAAGCTGAAGGACACTCGGCAGCCCAAACCGAAGCGGCAGACAGGAAGCTAGCCCGCACATCCTCTAGCTCCTCGCCCTCGGCGAGCGAGGCCAAGAGATTCAGGCCAGCGACGGCCGAACCCAACAGCCAAGCCCGCGTTTCCTCGGTTGATCTCTCCCCAATGCTCGGATGCTGCAACCCGGCCTCCCTTTCCCTGCTCATCATAGATGGCGGCAGCTTTTCGGAGTACTTAGGGAGGTGTCAAGCGGATACCGTTCAAGCGCTCTTTACTCCGGTAGACGGAATCTCGATGACGCCGAGCATTGTGGCGACGCGAATCGAATCCGCCCCGTTCGCGATCCGCTGAGCAGCAGCGGCGCTCTCCTCCTCGCAGGCGAGCCGAGCCTCTTCCACGATCTCCATGATGCGGTCGCGGGCCTGCTCGTCCAGCGAGTAGTGATTGCCGGTGAGATGGAAGAACTTGTCCTTGCCGCCGTGGCTGCCCGCCCAGAGCACCAGATCATCTACGTGGGCCTGAGCGAATTCGCGAGCCCGGCCTTCCTTGACGCTGGGCGCGAGGTCTTCCCAATCCTCGGTCTCGATCAGGAAGGGCTCAATCGCTCTGTAGATGTTCTTGACGTTGCCGCCGACGATCCGCTGCTCGACCAGTTCCGCGCAGCCGAGCTTCTCAAGCTGCTTGATGTGGTAGCTGACGCTCTGCGTCGTCTCACCGAGAACCTTCGCCACCTCGGCGGGGCTGGCCGGCCCTTCGCGTAGGACACGGAATGCAGCGGCTCGCACAGAGTGCGCCATTGCTTTGTTGCGGTTGGCCTCGCGCTGCTCTTGCTTGACCGTCGTAGCCATCTGGCCCTGACTCCTCTCGTCTAGCTCGGGCTCTAGGGAATCCATGCTAAACGAATCCTCCTGACCATTGGTGATTCAAGGATCGTTGAGCGGTGGAACATCCTCCACCAGTGTCAAGGTCTCTACCTGTGCAGCTTCCTTTTCCGCTGACGACGAAAGGAGGTGATGCACGATGAAGGTCATTCAGGTAGAGCAGGTAGTCCCGCTCGTTCGTATCGGCAAGGTCCGCTGAGAATGCGTCGGGGTCGATCTCCAAAACCGAAGCAGGGGAGGAGATCGGCCCCGCATCTTTCTGTCTACCCGCCATCAGGTCCGCGACCGTACCGCTTGACTCACCTGGCGGTGCCGAGGTAGCGTCCAGCACATGTCGGACCCCGATAGAGCGCTAGAGATCGCAGTACACGGCTGCGTAGCCCCTACCCCTTGCATCCCGTGCGAACATCTGTTCGATGGGCAACGCTGGCAACGGACCACCCTTCGATCTGGACAAGGCCCTCGAGCGAGGCAACCTCTCCTCCGCCTGGTTCGCCGCAACCGAAGCCGGCGCCACCCACCTTGACCAGTTCCTGCTCATCACGATCCTCATGGGCGAGGAGGGCTCGCCTCGATATGAAGCAGCTGCCCGCAAGTTCCTGGCCCGCTTCCTGCGAGAGGTCAAGCCAACCCTTGAGCAGGTAAAGACGGTGAGCGAGGCCCTGTACGTGATCGGGGACGAAGAGGCTTTCTCACCCGATCGAGGAAACGCGGCCAAAGGCATGACCGACCTTGCCCGCCAGCTACGCGAACGGCGGTAGAACGAAAAACGGCTCCCCCGGCGGCGATGCCAGGAGAGCCGTTGAGCAAACACAAACAGGAGAGCGGTCTCGCCGTAGCTCAGGCGGAAGGCTCAGGATCAGAGTAAACGATTCGTCAAGGTTCGAGGCGTTCGGCGAGCGCGACCAGCTCCATTGGCGTAACGCCGAGGCCCTTCGCCATCTGGCAGACCGTCGACCATCTCGGGTCTCTGACGCCTCGCTCGACCGCCGAGACCCAGGTCGAGTGCAACCCCGCTCTGTCAGCCAAGTCCTCCTGCGTTAAGCCCTCGCGCTCGCGGATCTGCCGCAGCGCCATCCCAAGAGCCTTGTTGGTTGCCGGAGTCCCCGCCATGCACGTAGACCCAACGCGCTAGAGGCGATCCGGTCCAGAGTCGAATCGTTCAGTCGATCAGATACATGGCGGGGTTTGCTGTTAGCCTCGCCCGGATCGATGAGGCCGAACTGGAGACACGCGCGAATGGTCGGAGCTTGCACGCTCTGCACGTTCACGGTGATCCTGACGAGCGCCGATCTCGAAGCTCATGCAAGAGATCACCAGCGACCCGCAGCTGCGAGCCTTTCGTGGATACACGAACTTCCCCCTCTCGGCGTTGCCACGAGTCCAATCGCCCCCCCAGAACGACAGAAGCCCGCCGCCTCAGAGATGAGACGACGGGCTTAAGTAGCTGACGACCCCAGAAGCGGGTTCGTGTATGGCGGGAGGTTAGGGCTTCAGAGGCAGCCGCCCGGGATGAGCTTCGCGGTGCCAGTCGCGTCAGTCGGGAAGACCCCGCCGAGCCCCAGCGCCGCCACTCCGCCTTCAGTGACGTCGATCGCGCGACCCGTGAAGCCCGCAGGTCCAAGGTCCCCGGCGAACAGAACCGCTGAGTGACCCGCGATCGTCACCCGGAACCGCTGGCCGGACGCGACCCACGCTCGGGTCGTCGCGTTGTCCCACCCAGCTTCTGTTCCGGGAGCAATGTTGAGCGCGATGGCTGGCTCAGACGTGTAGTGCCCTGAAGCCATGAGCCCGCCCCCGAAGTAGGAGACGCGTCCCCGGATAACGATCCCCCCACGGCAGTAGTGGCGCTTCTTGAAGTAGATGCGCTGGAGTTCTCGCCATCGGTGCTTCAGTGCTTTGGCCGAACCGGGAGGCAGGCAGGCTGACTTGGCGCGCCAGGCTTCGATCGTCTTCGCAGGCGGATCACCGCGGCGCCAACGATCAGGAGACCAGACATCCTCAGCGAACTGCTTTAGGTGCGAAGGCGAGGCTTTGTAGAGGATGCAGGGGTTGATGGTGGTTGCGGGACGGAGGGCAGTCGACGTGCTCGCGAACAGCGGCAGGTAGAGCACGACGAGAGCCCCTGATATCAGGGTGGTCCGGAGTCGGATGGTTCCTTCCGGTTGCTTTCAGGGGAGCCGCACTGACCGCGGCTTTACCGAGAAGAGGGGCGCTACAGTGGGGGCATGAGCGGGGACAACGCACCCGAATTCCATGACCGCTTTTCGATCCACCCGCGGAGCGTCGAGTTCTGCCGCGAGATGCTCAAGGCGATGGCTCGCCCGAACCTATGGCGCTACCCCGATGCGGAGGAGGAGATCGACGGCCTCACGGATTTCGAAGCCGTCCAGCACGTCGAGAGGCTCCGAAAGGGGATCGTCGACAGGACGAAGGCGACGCAGAGGGTCACCCGTGCTGCGAAGTCCGCTGCGGCAAATCTCGCCGCCCTCACGGAGCAGTTGGTGCCGCTCGCAGGCCACGAACTCGCCGAGGAGAGCGAACTGTTCCTCGCTATCGACCACTCCGACTGATGCCCACGGTCCTCCACATAGACGGCAAGAACGCTGGGCTGACCGATCACGGCGACTGCCGGGTCTACTGGGGCTCGCACGGCTGCAACCTTGAGCGTGGTCATGACGGTCCACACCATTGCGACTGCGCAGACGAGGGGGGCTTTGATCCCGAGACCCGCGAGTACTACGACGAGCCCGGCGTGTTCAATGTCGGCGCTCCGCCCTACTACGGGCCAGAGACGAGCTTCTACGGCGAGGACGCAACGCCGAAGGAGCGGGGCGAGACCTGAATGCCTACGGTGCTCCACATAGACCGGCACAGCACCGAGCCGGTGGATTACTTCGAGATCAAGGCCGGCGAAACGCTCAAGGAAGTCCTTGACCGCATGGACTGCACCTGGCGAACCGAAGATGTTCCGCCTGCGCCTCGCCCGCCACGCAAGTTGGACCCAAGGGCCGAGAGCTTCCTTGCCGGGTACAAGCGCGAAGACCCCTCAGCCGTACTCGCAGTCTTCTGGCGCTACCACTCCCTTGAAGCCGAAGAGTTCGACACGGCAGAGGAAGCGAAGCGCTTTATCGACAGCGGCGAAGATTACGGCTCACTTGCTGGGGAAGCGATCGTGGATGGCGACGAGATCGAGGTCTGGGACTGATGGTCAGCGGGATCACTGCCGCAGATCGCCCGCTCGTTGATGGCGACTCCGTGGTCCACGTCCGCTACCCCGACCTTGGGATCGGCAAGGTTTCGGAGATCCGCCCGGCCCCACCGCAGGGCTGTGCATCGCTCCGGGTCGACTGGGAGAACGGCAGCCACCAGTTCGTCATCGAAGAACTCGGGGCGGGGAAGATCCACTGCCTACGTCCCGCTTCCTGATGGCTCACGGCCCTATCCCAGACAAGCCGGAGCCACGTTTCGCTCAAGGCGGCCCTATGCGCGGAGGCCCGGTACCGGGGTATGTGCCCCTCGCGCCCGGCGAGATGATCGATACGCCGGAGCGCGCCGAAGAGCTTGGACTGACCGCCGACGCGAGGCGGATGAGGCGCGAACAGGCCCAGCGCAATGCTGAAGCACCCTCCCAGTAAGCGCCTATTGGGGCGGTAAGCTGTCGAGCATGACCGAGGCAGAACAGCGAGCCGCTCTAATCGTTGAGCAAGTAGGGCCAGAAAAGGCCCGTGCACTCGTCGCTGGTCATCGCCTCATCGAGGTCATCGAGCAACGCAAGCGCGAAGGCCGCGTTCGCATCCTTGGCTCGCGATCAGCCTCCCGAAGTTCGTAGCCCTCCAACGGGGAAGGTGCTGCTGGGCAGGCTGGCAACTGGCGTCGAAAGCCAGGGGACGTTCACGCGTCGGGGTTCGAGTCCTCCACCTTCCGCTTGTAGTGCAGCCTGCATTACAAAGTCGCCGTTCGGTGCTCTTTGTAGTGCAGACCGCAGTACATCCCGGAGCGGATCCGGCTGGATCAGGGGCGTCGTTGCTAGCGGCGTAGGGCATAACAGCCTTGTGGGTTTGAGTCCCACCCGCTCCGCTCAGCGCTCGTAGTCCAAGACCACAATCGTCTCTGGTCTATCCACCGGGGCGAATAGCTCGACCGCTCCGAAGCGGTAGTGCTCTGGCGTGTCGTCGGAGATCCAGCCGCGCTGCAGCACGTCGCCGAGCGCCTTATTGAGAAGCGTGGAGAAGTTCAGCTCATCGCGCCGGCGCCGTTCCTTGAACCGGATCGTTGCCGAGGCCGTCACCTTGTTCAGCCCCTTCGGCACCCGCTGCTCAAGTAGAGCAATGAAGAGCCGCTGTTCCCAGTCCTGCTTCGCCTTCCGACCCGCCGTCCAGTGCGAGTGCAGCCCCACCTTGTTGAAGCTGGGAGGCGTACCGGGGACACTGAGCGTTGCGCGCTCAGGTCGGCCGGGGCGCATCTCGTTTATCCACATGCCAGGTGATCCGCCCGGCGGTGTCGTGTGAGCCGATGCCATCTCCGATTAGCTCCCACTTGCCGGTCTGGGTGGCAGGCACCCGCCATTCGTACTTGCCTTCTTTGACCTTCGTGGGGGTGACCTGTTCGGTTGAGCCATCGGGCTTGATGACCGTCCCGACCGTTTTGGCCGGGTCGACCTCTTTACCCGATTCGGTGTCGGTGACCGTTCCCGTGAGCTTGACTACCTGGCCTTCGAGATATCGGGGCATTCAGTCGTCCTCCAAGATCAAGGTCGATAGGGGTTCATGGGAAAGGTCGAGCTCGGTCACCGGCTCATCGCTCAGGCCCAAGCGGGTAACGGGCGAGTGGCTGAGCGCGAGGTTCGTGACGGGCTCATGACTCAGTTCGAGCAGCGTTACCGAGGCGTGAGTGAGGACGATGCGGGCGGGCTCGCCGGCTTCTACGAGCAGTCGATAGAGCGCGGCAAGCTCCTGGCCAACCAATCCCCTCATCGAATACAAGGCCGAGAGGTCGCTCCCGGCCAAAGCACGGAAGGCATAGGTCGCGATGAGGTCGGCTCCGGCGAGTCCTCTCAGCCCGTATCGTGCGGCGAGGTCTCGACCGACCAGACCACGGAGCTCATACCGTGCAGCTACGTCGGTGCCGGTGAGGCCTCGAAGCGCATACGGGACCAGTACGTCTTGCCCCGCCAAACCCCTGAGCGAGTAGGCAGCCGTAGCGTCTCGCCCCATAAGCGCCCTGATGTCATAGGCCGCCGCGAGATCAGCCCCCACCATCCCGAGAGCCGTCTCGATCCCGTAGAGCGCGACTAGATCAGCGCCGCCGAGACTGCGCAAGCCGTAAAGGGCTGCGAAGTCGGCACCCGCCAGCGCGCGCACGGCATAGATGGCGCTGAGGTCAGCCGCGGCAAGCCCTCTTATCCCATAGGGCGCGGCGAGGTCACCGCCAGTCAGCGAGCGCACTGCGTAGACGACACTGGAGTCCGCAGCGGCCAGCGCGCGCAGTTCGTAGCGCGCCGCGAGATCCGCCCCAGCCAAGGCCCTCAGGGCATAACGAGCCGCAAGGTCGCCCCCGAGCAGTCCCCGAACGCCATAGAGGGCTGAGAGGTCACTTCCTGCGAGCGCCCGAAGCTCGTATCGCGATGCTAGATCCGCCCCGGACAGTGCCTGCAGGGCGTAACGAGCTACAAGATCTACCCCGCTCAACCCGCGAATCGCATAGAGGCCGGAGAGATCGAAGCCGGCCAGACCGCGAAGCGCGTAGGTGCCTTTGAGGTCCACTCCAAGGCTCGCTCGGAGCGCGAAGACGGTAGCCAGGTCTTTGCCGACCAAAGACCTCAGCGCATAGATGGCTGTCAGGTCCAGCCCGGAGAGACCGCGAAGGGCATACGGCGCTGCGAGGTCGCCTCCAGCGAGGCTTCGGAGTCGGTACTTGGCCGCGAGATCACTGCCGGCGCTTGCTCGAAGCGCGTATGGGCCAGCAAGGTCCGCGCCCGCGAGTCCTCGGAGTCTGTAGATGGCAGCGAGGTCTGCCCCGAGCGGTTTTTTTTCTTCAGCTTCTTTCGTGCCTTTGATCTCGACCGCGATCAGGGACCATTTCTGTCCCGAAGGCGCCGATAGCCCTACTTCCTTGCTGCCCGCTGACCCAGCGTCGGCGTAGTTCCCGCCGTACACGGTGTAGACGCTGCTCGTGAAGGCGTAGACCGTCTCAGAGAAAGCGACGGGTTCGAGGTATTTGCGCGCGGCCCCGTCTTTGGCGCTGAAGTCCCCGTTGCCGAGCCCGATCGCAGAGTGTTCGGCGACTTCGATGCTCACATGGGGAGTGCCCGTGGCTTCATTCGCTTTGGCGACTTTTCCGACGCCTTCAGAGCCGCGCCACACCCGCACCTCGAAGCCGAAGTTGAGCGTGCCCCCAGACCGGGTGACTTTGATCGTCATCGACTTGTCGACGTCGACCACCGCGGTCCATGCGCTGTGGTAGCAGTATTCGGCCGTCGTGATGACGCCCTGCTGGGTCCAGGTCAGCGACCCGCCTTCGATCGAGAGCGTGCGCCCGCTTCCCTCGATGATTCCGCGGACCTCGATGATGTCGCCTTTTTTGACTTCGAGCGTGGTCGAGGTCTTAGGCGAGGTCGTCGAGTTATAGAGCGACTGGTAGGTCGCGACTCTGGTCGGCGCTTTGACCGCCACGCCTCAGCCCGACCCTATGCGCCGGTTTCGCCTTCGGCCCGAATGGTGAAGGTGTCTTCGTCTTCGGCCGCAGCACCAGCGGTGATCGTGCGCCTGACCCAGATGCCCTTGAACTGCCCGGCCGGGATATCTCCGATCGAGAGCCCTTCGGATTGTTTGCTCGGGGCAGAGAAGGTCGGTCCCGACGGCGCGGTGGACTCATCTTTGATCGTGCCCATCGCTTCGTTGACGGCCTCTGAGGCCAGGGCGATCGCCGTAGCGTCGCTCGCGGAGGTCGCATCCGATTTGATCCAGACCTTCGCCCCGAAGAGGGTCGTGGCCCCCGTGTTCTTCACATAGATGCCCCTGTACTCCACGTCGCCGGCTTTGCCCTCTTCGCCTGAGACGTTGTCGAAGACGTTGTTCATCGCCGCTGAGGTGATGACGCCGCCGGCTTTGGTGCTGATTTTCCCCCCGAGCGAAGCGTTCGGGTCCGTGTTGTTTTCGCCGCCCGAGAGGACGTATTTGACTTCCGCTGCCATTGAGAGATCCCTTCGTGCTTAAGGCGAAACGCTCGCCAGGTTGTCGTCCCAGACGTTCCCGGACCAAGTAACCGGTCCTGAGAAGTAGGCCCCAACCCCGTACTTGCCTCCATTGGGGAAGAAGCCATTGGAGTCGGCACCACCCGAGCAGAGATGGTCTCCCGAGGAGTTCACGACTTCTTTGGTCAGACAGCGGGCGATGTGGTTCCCGGTGACGACCGTCTGAGCACCCGAGGGCGAGCTGCCGTTTGCCTGCGGGTAGAGCACGTAGCCCCCACCGGCCAGTAGGGAGTTCGTCACCGTGAAGTGATTCCCCCCGCCGCAGATCGTGTCGCCGAAGACCGTCGCGGTCTGCCCCTGTTCGTTGATGAGTGTCGAATGGTCGACGTTGACCGTGTCCGAGCAGATGTAGATGTCCTCGGCATGCGCGCCGGAGTAGATCGAGGAGACGGTGATGTAGGAATCCTTGACCGTCACCGAGCCGCCCTGGATGCACTCGTTGCAGAGAGCCATGCTCGTCCGTTCGACCGAGGCCGACCCGTAGTCGCGAACCGCGGCCTCGACCGTGGCGCTCCCCGTGCCCTTCCCCGAGAGCTTTGAGTCGATCACCCGCAGTCCGGTGTGGTTGCCAGCGCAGATCACGCAGGATCCGCTCCCCGTGGATGAGGCGGTCACCTTGACGTTTCGAATCGTCACGTTGTCGGCACTGACGGTGATCTGGCCCGTGATGTCCTTGCCTTCGATGACCTGGCCGTTGGTCGACGCCGTGATCGAACCGGATGGTGTCAGCGTGCCCGATGGCCCGGTGTTCGTCGCATCGGGCAGGCCGCACGCACTCGGGCTGGCGAAGCAATGGCTTGTGGCAGCTGGGGGTTCGGGGGTCGGTTCTGGTTCGGGTTCGGGCTCAGGGAAGACCGGCGGGACTTCGAGAATCCCCCGGACTTGTGATTCGAGCATCGCGACGCGCGAGTCCAGGCCTTCGACACTGGTGGCGAGTTGCACCACCTTGGCTTCCAAGCCGTTGACGCGGGTGACGAGCTGGGTGATGCGTTCGTTCTGCTTCTGGTCGGTCGACGTGATGGCTGCGGCCGGGCTCGCGGCGAGCAGTACCAGCACGAACGTGAGCGCCAGCGCAACCCTACGCATGGTTGGCCTCGGCTTCCTTCGCGACTCGCTTGGCGTCCTCGATGCCTCGCTCGGCGCCGCTCTTGCTCTCATAGCCCTCAGACTGGGTGTGGAGCGAGACTTTGGTCACGGTCTCGATGCCGTAGAAGGGATCGAAGACGACGCGATCACCGACGGCGAGCTTCTGCATGGTGGCCGTGTGCGGGTAGAAGCTGCGGGTGTCCTTCTCCTGGGCCTGCTCGGCGGCGCCGCTCATCGGGCCGGGCTCACGAGGTGATGGGTCGCCTCGCCACCAACTAGGAGCGGCACGACGAGAGCGATCACGGTGCTGGCGCTCTGCGGGTTAACGGCGATACCGACCGCGCTGCCAACGCCAACCACACCCGCAAGGATGTAGCTGTTGGCCCGGGCTGGGTAGCGCCTATAGAGATCTACGGCAGCGTTGAGCAACCGCTTGGCGGCTTCTTTCATGGTTCCTCCTTAGAGGTAGGAGCGGATTTCGTAGTCGCTGTCGCCAAAGAGGTCGAAGACCCCTTCGTCGATCGGCGGGCTGCCGTGTCCGACAGTGGTCTTGCGGGCCGGGTCAAGCACGACCTCGACGTGGTGATGCGGCGAGGCGCCGTAGAGCACGAGATCGCCGACCTGGGCATCGGCCTCACTCACGCGCTTGCCGTGTTCGCCCTCGGTGCCGGTCCAGCCTTCGACGTAGTTGGTGTCGCTGGGGTCCTTGAGACCGCAGACGAAGTAGATGCCGTCAGCGAAGGTCGAGCAATCGAAGATGTGCCCGAACGGCATCTTTTCGAGCATGTGCGAGTACACGCGGGTCAAGCCGGTCTGGCTGTAGTAGCCGGGCTGCTTACCCTGCTGGTAGTTGAGCATCGCTCGCAGGAGCGCCGCCCGGAGCCGCTGGCGAGCCGTGCCGCCAGTGACCTTGTTGCCCCTGATCTGGACTCCATGCTCGCGCTTGTACTTGCGGATCTCGGCTTCGATCTTGCCGTGGTCGACTTCGAGCCCTTCGATCTTCTGCACGAGCGGCTTGATCCGACCCAGCCAAAACTGAGCTCGCAGATGGGCCTTGTAAGCGCGATGGGCACAGCGAGCCGCAGCCTTCGTGAAGCGCTCGGCGTTCGCGGCGTTCGGATAGCCGCCGGCCTTCTTGCCAGAGGCCAGATCGGCGCTTTCCTGAAACTTGACCTGGCGCCTGTGGTTCTCGACGGCGATCTTGTGCTGAGCCTTGTAGCGCTTGCGGGCTCGATCGAGGAGCGTCTGATCGGAGACGAGCTTTTCTGCGACTGCTCTGAGGGCAGCTCGGATCTTGGCCATCGAAATGGCTCCTTTCGGTGCTATGAGAGCCGCACAAAGGCGGCGAGGATCTATTCGGAGCAGACGCGGACGCCGGCCACTACGGCCACTGCTTCGCTGGCGTCACATGCTGCTTTCCCAACCACCCCACCGGGGTTACCGATGAGGCCGGGTGGTGCTTCTTCTGAAGTTGAAGAACCTGCGGGTGGAGGCGAGGTCGATTCCGCGCTCGTTTCAGTCGACGCGGCGGGATTGCTTGAGGTCGGCGGCGGTTCAGCTGCGGCCGTGGGCGCTTCCTCGCCTTTGCTCCCGCCCTTCCCCGGCGCTGGGGGCTTGACGCTGCCACCCTTTGGGGACACGCCGCCCGCTGTGCCGTCCGCTTGTGACGCCGGTTTGCTGTCGAGCTGCTCAGCAGACCCCGAGCCCGCCTGAGCCTGCCTTCGTACTTGCCGCTGTGCCGCTGTACTTCCTGGCTTCGGGCAGGGATAGCCGGCCTTGAAGAACGGCGCGCATGTGACTTGAAGGTTCGCTGCTCGCTCGGCTTCGAGCTTGGTCTTCTGACACTCGCGCCCAGCGGCATTCTCCTGGCAGGCTGAATGCTCAACGCGCGTCCTAACCTCGGTGATTTCGCTGCTGTTGTGAACTCCCAATACGAAGGAGACGGAGCCAACTGCGAGGGCCACCAAGACACCTGCGACGGTCAGCTTGAGGATGAGCAGGCGACGTCCTTCCTTCTTCGCCCACTCGGGGTCGACGGCTGCAGCTTCCTTCAGGGCATCGTTCACAGGTGGCCCCCCGTGATGAGGGCGGAAGCCACGGCAACGATGATGCCCCCGCCGATCGCAAGGACAGCCCGCAGAATGACCTCCCAGCGTTTGTCGCGGGTCGCTTCTTTGTCCTCGACGGTCTTCATGCGCCCCTCCAAACCATCGAGACGGCCCTCGTGGTTTTCGAGCATGCGTTCCCGCCCAAGCGGGGTTCGTAGCGCCTCTGAGTTCTCATCAGCCATCACGCTCTCCGGGTGTTGGTTGGTCGGTCACGGTTAGGAAAGGGCCAGCGGAGACAGGTCGGCCTGCATCCGCTCGAGCAAGGCCTGTATCGCTTCCGGCGGAGCGTCAAGATTGACCTCGCAGGTACGCGATTCGTGGTCATAGCTGTAGGCCACGATCTTGCGGTAGCCAGTCCCTTCGCTCCCCGCGTCCGGGAAGCGAATCCAGTCTCCCTCCTCCACTTGAGATACCGGGCGCATGACGCTCTTGTCGTCGGAGATATAGCCGCGAAGCGATGCGGTGCCGGCGTTGGGAAGTTCGTTTGCTTCGGCCAGCCAGCGTTCCCCCGCCTCAAGGGCGCGTTCGGGGGTGCTGATGCCCCGGAGGTCTAGAAGGTCTTCGCGTGGGTACCCGGCCTTCACCGCAGGGTGGTCGGGATCGGTTATCTGAAGCGCTTCGGATTCAGAGTTTGCCCCGGAGCCCGGCCAGCCGACCGTTCGAGTCGAGCCGTCTACGTCCTGGTAGCGCACGACGATTCTGTCCCATAGTCGCTGGCCGTCCTCGCCCGTTCCTTTGAGTTCGGATGGGCCGGCGTAGGCCTGCCAGTTGCGCCCGTAGGTGCCGGGAAAGCGGATCTCAAAGAGCTTGTCGTGCTTGACGAACCAGTCGAGCAGCCCGTACTTGGTCAACTCCTTGACGACCGCTGCCATGCTGCCGGGGTCAGAGAACCAAGCCTGGGGGATGACGTACTCGTCATCTTCGATTACTTCGTCGTCTACACGCAGGTAGGTGTAGAGAGGGATCGCGTATTCGAGCATCTGCTTGGCGGTAAAGCCGACCTTGGCTCCTTCGCCCTGAAGTGCGAGGCCGTGGTTACCGAGAACCCGAAGGTTTGCCCAGTTGTGCAGGTTGGACATCGGGCCTGTGTAGGTACCTTCGTGCCAGTCGCGCAATGACACGAACTTCCGCCCCGGGCCCCCGGCGGCGACCACTTGGTTTATTGCCGTTACACCTTTGTGGTTCGTCCCAGCGTCGGTGATCGTCCCTACGTCGTCGCTCCAGAGGAGAGCCAGGGTGCTGAAGCCGACTTCTCCAAGCGCATCGACATCGCGAAAGTCGTAGTGGACGGCTCCAATATCGACACCCCCGCCGTAGTAGACCTGTTCGCCCGCCTCCTTGATGCCCGCTTCTGCGGTGGCGTTCGAGTAGTCGAACATCAATCCCGGGGGCTCGGTGCCTTCGCGGTAGCTGGCCGCCTGGATGATGCTCGCACGCAGAAAGACACCGGCGCCCCGAAGAGATTTGACCTGTTCAGCGGAAGGGTCTCCCCACTTGCCCAGGTCCCCGTCGATGAACCCCGGCCCGATGATTGCGTTGCGGTCTTCGAGCGCGGCCTGGTGGCCCGCCGCCTTGGGCTCAACCGACAACCGATCACCGTCTGACTCAGGCTTCTGGGTTATCCGCCCCTCCCAGATGTCCTCGGTGCTGGCGTTTTCGATGAAGTAGTCGAAGTAGGTCTCGAGGTCAGGCCAGTCGACGCGAGGATCGCGGGCGAGGGAGCCGCCCGATTCCTTCGGTCCCCCCGGCATCTCTCCGGTCTTGGTCAGTCCTGCGATGACGTTCTCTGCCTTGGACTCGTCCTCTGCCCAGCGGGCGATCGCCGCGCCGGTTTTCGGATCGGCAATCCGTACGGCCAGTCGATCGGGTGGGTACTCGCGAGTGACCGCGACGCGGGATGCCATGCGGGATGAGCCTCCGAAGGTGGCGGGATGCTTTAAAACGGCTAGGGTTCTCGCGCGATGAGGCGAGAGGCAGCAAGGCGAACTGCGGGGCCTGGATGCGCCTGTTCCTAGCGTTCATGGGCGCAGGGATCATCGTGAGCGTCTTCCCGTTGGGCGTAGCTCCCTTTTGGATCGCGCTCCTGGTGATCTGGGCGGCACTCCACATCATTTCGCCCGGCCACTGCCCCCACTGCCGTAAGGGCGTCAGGTTCCTTGCCGATACCTGCCACCACTGCCGTAAATCCGTCAGGGAAGCTTAGGTGCGCTACGATTTCCCCGATCAATCAAGCGCCCCCGCGACGATTGAGAGCGTCCGGGGGCCGGACACGGAGGATTAGCTCCATGCCACCAAAGACTCTACTCATCGCCCTTGTCGCTCTAGCGGTGCTCGTTGTGGCTCAACCAGCCTCGGCTGCCCAGCCTCATCGCTACACCCTGCACGGCAAGCACAAGCACTGCCGCAAGGGGTACCGGCGGGTGAAGCGGACCCACAAGACCTTCTGCATCAAGCGGGCGAAGAAGAGGGGAGCGGCGCTAGCGGAGAAGGTGAAGCTCCACGCTCACCTCGACCCGACCTACACGCGCAACCCGCTCGATCCATTCGAAGTCACCTACGCCTACTCAGCGTCGGCAACACAGGAACCGGCTGCGGGCCTTGCCACCGTGTCAGCCGAGGAACCGGCCCCGCTCCCCAAAGGGGTTCTTTCCTTCTACAGCGATGGGATCCTCGAATGCTCGGTCAACGTGGGCGGAGGTGCGACCGGCGATGAATGCCCGGTGGAATACCAGGCGCTGGGCGTTCACAGAGTCACGACGCTCTACACGGCTGGCGAAGAGTCGGCGACCGTTACCGAAACCGAGACGATTGAGCCGTTGTCAACCAGCGTACTGCTCAATGTGAGCTACGAACCGCTCCCTGTGACCCAGAGTGACTTTGGATGCGGCGACCTTTCGGAATGTTTTCAGGAAAACGGCTGGCGCGAAAATGGCTACTTCCATATCGGTACCTTGACCGTGAGTGGCAACGTGCAGCCCTGGGGCACCCCACCACTGTCTGCGTGCCCGAGCGGTGAAACCGCCTGCCATACACTCGCGCTGGGTAAAGATGGAACTGAGAGCTTCCCGGTCTATGCGATGGCAAACGTAACCGTGCTGGAAGAAAAGGCGTTGACGATTGGGGACACGCTGGCGCTTGAACCGGAAGCGATCAAGAACGTGACATTGCAAGGCCTGCCGGGCTTCAACCAAATCCCGCTTGCTGACGTTGGATCAGGCATAGAGCACTTCCAAGTGGCCGCGCCAGATAAAGCTGGGTATCGCAGCTCTACCGCCGTTGCATCGGTGCACTTCGGCCCGAGCATTACTGGCTCAGTTGAACGGGTTGCCTGTGGCTGTTAAGCAGCCTCTCGCGCGAACAAGAACGCGGGCCGGTACTTCACTACGCAGCTCGGCCTGTTGGCGCCTTTGTCTGCGAGTTCCCCAAGGTCGCCTTGGCTCGGCGTGAAGATCCCGCGAACGATTCGTTTCTCCATCCCCGACGGCGGCGCGTAGGGCAAGAACCCCTCCGGCACCACCGAACCCCAAACGTCTTCGCTGGGGTGCTGGCGGATAACTTCATCGGTGCGAAGCTCCGCCGAGCGAGTGGCAAAGCAGACCAGGTTTTCATCTGCCGCTTCCGTGTAGTAGACGGTGACTTTGATCGCGTCGACCGAGGCAGTGACGGAACCGGCTGCAATTACTTCTGCGCGGAGGGCGAAGCCGAAGCCTTCGGCGTTGACATCCGAAGGAGTCAAAGTTTCCCCCCAGAGGTCATCCGCTGCACCGTAGATACGGACGGTGTCGCTTGTCGGCCACCACCCCGCCGCCGCCCTATTGGTCGTGCCAATCAAGCCGCCCTTCACGATCCGGGCCTCTAGGTCGCTCACATGGAAGCTACCTGATTCTTTTGACGCTTTCCTCTCAACAGAGGCCATGATGCCGATAATGGTGGCCCCTACTGGGATAGCGAAGCCAAGTTTTTTGGCGAGGAGGTACTGGCTTGCTGCCGGTATCGTAGAAGTGAGCGTCGCATAGGAATTATCGGAGGATGCCGCACTTGCCGGGTTGGTCCATGCAGCTTCACCTGCCGATGTATTATTTTCCACTGTACTTGGGGCTTTTGATGCTTGGTTGTCTGCGGCAGGAGCCACATAAGGCGCCCGCAGGACCGCCATCTGCTCAGCCGGATAGATCCGCACCCGCGCCAGGTCAACGCTCCCCGCGCCGTTCACGGCACGAGCTTGAACCTGCCACTCCCACCGCTCGCTCCCCACCGCCGCCGGTTCCGGCCTTGCTTCACCGAGGTCCAGGATCGACCAGCCCCCTACCAACGGGGTCGGCACGATCTTGTTTTCAGACCACTGGAGCGTTCCCAGCGCCCTCCACCGCAGCTGAAGCTGCACGTTGCCCGCGACGGCACCCGGATCGTAGACCCGGAAGTGCATCCGCCGCACACCCTTGTGCGTCATGTAGCCGGAGGCGGCGATTTTCGAATCGAGGATCGTCAACCAGCCAGCCGTAAGTTCTTTGTGCCGCACCACGTAGGGGGCATTGATCGCGATCGAGATGACGCCGCGTTCGGCTTCAGTCACGGCCGTGCAGGTCGTCGCGCTGTAGGCGCCTTTTGCGGCCTTAATTCCACCGACCGCATAGATCGCCCCGCCGTCCCCTGCCGTGACCGTGTTGTCGATCAGCTCCGTGAGGCCCGTGAGGCTGGCGTTGGTCGCTTCGCCGAACTCGGCGGTCGTCGTCGCATCGGGGAGGTTGCCCGACGCAAGGGCGAGGATGTAGCAACGGTCGCGGGTCGTGGTCCCGCCGGGGATCGAGACCGCTTTGGTCGCAGCCTGCGTCCCGACTGCCGCCGTGTTGAAGGGATTTTCCGAGTCGAAGGTGCCAGCTTCGTACCCGATGATCCGCGCCACTTGGTGGTCTCCGGTGTCATTGGTGGTCGTCGCATCTCCACCGGAGGCGATCTTGTAGAGGGCGGTGAGGCGGGTATTGCCTTTCTTTTGCGCTTCGGCCCCTGGGATCGGGGACCAGCCGGCGGCGGTCAGGGCTGTGTTGGCTTCTGTTTTTTCTGTAGCCCCACCCGACTCCGCCTCCATGATCAGCAGATCGCCTTGGACTGTCCCCGCAGGCAGGCCCGGCGAGACCGCCCCTGTGCCGCTGGCGACGGCTCCCACCGCCCGCACTTTCGGTTCGATCCCGCCCGTCGCTTCGGCGCCGCCCTTCGGCGTCAGGTCCGCGCAGCGATAGGCGAGCGCGGCCGTGGTGTTGGCCGTGGCGTCTTGGGGATGGTCGCGGGACTCGATCGCTGAGACCAGCGCCCGCCAGTCGCCCGAGGTGTTGTTGTTTTTGACGATGATGCGGATCAGACCCGGTGCGGTTCCGAGCACTTCGGAGAGTTCCCAGATCAGCTCGCGCTTGGTGTTCTCCGTGAATTCTTTGCTTTCGACTTCGGTGGTCGCATACCAGTAGGGCCCAGTTGCCAGCGTCAGCGTGACATCGGGGGATGAGCCCTTTTGCCATGCGCCGAGACCTGCAAGCCCAGCCTTGAAGACCCTCCGTCCGAGTGAGCCCGCAAAGTCCCCGCCGGTCACGAAATCGCGTCGTAGCCAGTGTTCCGTCCCTGCCTCGTTGCATTCGCCGACCTTCTGCGCAAGCTGGTAGGCGGCCGTCGGGAGGTCCACTTTGCCCTCTTCACGGACCACCAATTTCAGCATCGTCACCGTGTTCGGAGGATGCCAGTTCGTTGGTATCTCGCCCAGCGCGTGGCGCTGCATGTCCAGTTCGATGTCGGTCTCGCCGAAGTCGGCCTCAACGACCTGGAAGCCAGCTGCGCTCAGGTCAAGCTCTGCCCCCGTGGGCTTGAACTCTTTGGGGTCGAGTACGACCGGATCTGCTACCAGCATTTATCTCGCCCCCCCTGGGGTTCTCAGGCCTACGCCCTTGACGCTCCGTACGTTCGCCTCGAACTCGCGCCCCCCGTGACGGACCAGGGCTCGGCGCTCGCCCTCGTAGAAGTGGATCTCGATGCTTGGGTCTGCTTCCCCGCCGCCGAGCCCGTGGATGGCCTGAGCCAAGGCCAGCTCTTGCTCAGGGGTACGAATCCGCTCCCGCCCGAGCGCCATGATCGGTGACTCTTGGCTCGACGCACCGGGGACCGTGCCACCGGAGTGGAACTTCGGCAGCTTCGCGAAGAGGCCCTCGCGCATTTTGTCCCAGTTTTCGAGCGTGACTTTCTGAGCATCGGAGACAGCGGTGCGCTGATTGGCCTGGCGGATCAGTTCTTCGAGGGCGCTGTTGTCGGTGCCTTCTTCGCTTGAACCGCCGGAGCCCAGGCCGTTGACGGCCGAGTTGATCTTCACCCCGAGTTCTTCGATCGAGGTCTGCACATCCCAGATCACGCCGCCGAACTTCCCGGCCACGCGGGGGGGCATGAGCGATGAAGCACCGAGGAGTTCATGGGAATCGGGCCAGTGGATGCCCTGCACGTCCCTCAGGGATTCCTCGAGCGACCCGGAGCCCGGCAGGGGCAGCGCGGGGATGCCTTTGGAGTTCGGCCCGATGCGGTTGTCCCCGCCGGGGAAGAACTTTTCGCGCGCTTCGCCGATCGCTTTGCGCAGCTCGCTGTCTTTGAGCTGGAGGATCGGAAGTTCTTTGAGCATCGCCGCCCGTTCCGCGACCTGCTTCTGGAGCCAATCCGGGAGCGCTTCTTTGGGATGCCCGGCTTTGTATTTGGCCAACCGCTCGCCCACCGCTTTGGCGAACGCCTTGATCTGGTCGATCTTGTTGGTGGTCTGGCGGTCTTCGCCTTCCCAGAGCGTCTCCATGCCCGCAACGGATGGCCTGCCTTTGCCGAACCCGAACATCTCTGCGCGCAGGATCGTGTTGCGCCAACCAGCGACCTTGTCGAGAAGACCCCCGTAGGCGGGACGCTCCCGTGTTTCGACGTAGTTGCTGAAGTTCGCTACGTAGGCCTTTTCTGCTGCTTCGCGCTGGGCGTCTGAGGCGCTGGCGGGGAGTTCAGGCTGCTGGGGCTCCAGTTCGACCAGCTGTTGCGTGTCCTGCGCGGCACGTTCGTAGCCGCCCTGAGCGCCTTCGATCAACTGCTCATAGCCGGCGAACTGTTTGAATCGCTTGCCGAGGCGCTTCTTCAGGTTTTTCTTGACGCCCTCAAGGCGCAAGCGGGAGCGAAGTGAGCGAAGGCCGCTGAGCCGTTCTTCGATGATGCCGACGTTCCTGCCGACCGCCTGGGCTATCCCTGGTTTGCCCTGCTTTTCTGCATAGCGTTTCGCCTTGCGATAGGTGCCGATCTCTCCCTGGAGACGAGCGATTTCCTTGTTGACTTCCTCAAGGGTTTTCGGCATCTGGCCAAGGCTGAGGGGCTGGGTGCTCGCACCGCGATATTTGGCCGGGATGTTTTCCTTGGGAGCTGCTCCGGGGATTGCCCCGCTCGCGCCGGCTTCTGGGGCAAGTTCGGGGTGCCGGGGGGTAAAGCCGCCGGTCGTATGAGTGTGGTAGCCAAGGCCGTTAGAGGAGTTGGTCCCCCACTCCGTACCTTCGATCTCAGCAAACGTGTGGCCCGGGTTTGACCAGAGCGTGAACAGGTCGCCCCTGCCCGGCATGAGGCGGCTCATGTATTCGCCCGATACCCCGACCGCAAAGTCAGACCAGCCCGACTCCTGCATGAGCTTGGCTATCGCTCCAGAGCAGTCGAGGCCATTGGCGGTGACATGCGTGCCTTCGCCGTGCCCGCCTCCCCAGACATAGCCGGTGAAGGCAGAGGCGATCTCTTGGGCCTTTGACTTGATCCGGCCGATCGTCTTCGGCTTGAAGCCGCCCACGGCCGCCGAGAGCAGAGAGGCCGGGCCGGACGACGGGCCACCGCGCATGAGAGTCGGGTTGAAGGGCTGGCCTACCTTCCCGCCTCGAGCAAATCCCTTTAGGAGCCCACCAGCTTGCATCCCGGTCACGAATTTCGTCCCGTACCAGGCTCCGATGCCCGACTGGTCATAGATCTCTTTGCCGGCCAAGGCATTGACGAGCGGGTTGAACATTGCCTTCGGGCCGCCGTAGCGGGCGATCATGGCGTCGTTGCCCACACCGCTGGTGATCTGGAGTAGGCCGCGCCCGATGCTCCCACCGGGATCGATACCGAAGATGCCGGGGTAGAAGTCAGACTCGCCGTGAGCGATCTGCGCGAACAGCTTCCCCGGCAGCCCAGCCCAGCGCATGATCCGTTCAACGAGCGCTTCGGAAAAGCGCGCCTTACCGGCGAGGTTTGAGAGCGTGTGGCTCGGGAAGATCCGGTTGAACTGCTGGAGCGGACCGGCGTTGGCGATATTCCCGCCACCGGCCGAGCCCTGCTTGCCAAGGAAGTGCTTCGCCCCTTCAAAGACCTTGTGGATAGCCGACTGCCCTAGCTTGTGGAGTGAGCCCTGGTCTCCACCGATCTTCGGTTCCGCCATGCCGCCCCTGCGGAGCTTCTGGACCAGGCCACCTTCCTGAAAACGCGGCACTGCGGCATTCGCCGTCTGAAGGGCACCCATCAGGTTGCGGTTCCCGACGAAGATGCCCTCTTTGGACTCGACCTTCGCCACTGGCCGGCCGTTCAGCGAGAGCGTGTGGCGGTCGCCAGCGGTGTTGCCGGGGACGACGCTGGCGAGGCCGCCCGTCGCGAAGGCAGGTACCAAGCCTCCCTCCTGGCGTCCGAGCGGCGGAAGTTCGGAGATCTTCGGCAGGCTGTTGACGAGCTTTTTGAGGTTGAAGCGCGGCGCCTTGCCGGCGTTCAGCCCTTTGAGCGCGCCGCCGACGTTCGTTTCGATGTTGCCGAGTGCGTCTTTGACCGCTTCGGCGAGGCTCCCGAATGAGCTGCTTACGCGCCCGGCGAACGCCTCACCCTTTTGTCCTCCCTGGGTGGCCATAGCGCCAAGACGTGGAACCGTCTGCTGGTAGGCCCCCTTACTACTGCGCTCGGCAATATCCGGAATCTGCTCAACCGGGTCCTTGAACCCCTTGCGAGCTCGCTTACCTTCACGCGCTACAGTGTCGGCATAGGCGTGTAGCTTCGATTCGGCTTTGTCCGTCTTGGGGGCTGGGATTTCTGAGTCCTGACCGTACGCCTTCGAGATGATGAGGTCCGCAGCAGGTAGCCCGGTTTTCACATGCCCGGCGACAAAGTCCTGCGCTGAGGTGATCGCGTGCCCGACAGCCCCCAGCTTTTCCTCGATGAACGACTGCCCCGGTTCGACTACGTACTTCTTAAGCGCATCGGCAATCGTGGGGGCCAGAGTGGCTAGGCCCAGAACGACGCCGGCAGCGAGGCCGCGGCTAAAAATCCGCCCAAGCCTTGCGCCCCCGGCCTGGGACGCTTTCCCGAGCCTGCCTCCGGGGGCTGCCAAATCCTGAATCCGACCGATAAGGCCAGCGCCAGCCTCCGTACCCGCAAACCAAGCGGCGGCCTTCTCGACCATCGCCTTGCCAAACCTCGCGCCAGCCTCAGCGCCAACCTTGGCGAATGCCTTAACTCCGCCGAACCGAGAGAACAGCCACCCCGCGATTGCGAGCTTCCCAAGGATGCTGGCGTTCAGAAATCCCTTGACGAGAGCCTTGGCGATCGTCCACCCGGCTTGACCTGCATGTTCGGCCAGAACCTGAATGAACGCATCGAAGGTCGGCACGCCTTCCTTGCGCAGCGAGGCGAACTGCCGGATGAAGTCACTTGCCCAGCCGGTGATGAACCCGGCTCCGTCTCGAAGCGCGGGCACGAGCTGGGTACGGATGAGCTTGAGGAGCGTGGCAACGCCGTTTTGCTTGCCGAGTTCGAAGAACGCCGTGCCCGCATCCCGCACAAGTCGCCCGAGCTCGAAGATGGCGGGTTTCGTTTCGGTGAAGTACTGCTTGAGGCGATTCTGTCCCTTGGTGCTATCGGTCCATTTGCGCCACCCTTCCGCTGCACCACCAAGCGATTTAAGGATTTCGTTCCCGAGCGGCTTCGCGGCTGCGCTGACATTGAGGAGCCCGCCCCCGACACCTTTGAGGATCGGGCCGAGCAGTTCCATCGTCCTACGGGTGCGGTCGAAGAATTCAGCAAGGGCGCCTGACTTCTGCCCAGCTTCAGCCTCGTTTTTGATCCACCCCGAGAACTCCTTGGTGCTTTCGCTCAGCCAGTCAAGAAACGGTTCGGCAGAGATGAGGACATGGCGAAACGCATCGGCGAGGTTCAGGGCCGAGTCGCCCATCCGCCCGATGATCCGCGTGTTCAGTTTGCCTATGCGCGTGAGGTCTTTCCCCCACACTGCGGAGCCCAGCTTCTTGCCCGTCTTGGCGGCGATCTTCCCGAGCGCACCCGCAGTCTCGGCAACCACGCCTTTGACGACGCCGAAGTTCCGCATCAGGCCCTTGAGCCCAGCTTCGGCGCCGGGGAAGAACCCGCTCGCGGCCGTTGCCCGCAGTTCATCGAGGCGCGGTTTCAGAGAGAGTAGGACGCGCACGAATTTCTGCGCGGCCGGGGGCAGCATGGCCATTTTCTCCTGAAGGGTGGTGGCCGCCGACCCCTGTTCTTTCATCGTTTCCGAGTTGTCTCGGATGGCCTTATTGAGATCGCGCTCGGCTTCGGTAACGGAGCGGTTCGCGTCAGCCTCGGCTCGCTTTGCAGCGACTACTTCCGGCATCTTTTCGACGCCGCCCTTCTGGGCTTTGGTGTAGTCCTCGCGAGCGCGTTTGGCGTCTAGGCGTGTCTGCTGAAGGTCGTTACGGGCTTGGTCTACGGCCTCTTCGGCGAAGCGCACATCAAGCCCGGTGGCAGTTGGGTCTCGGAGTGTTTTCGCCAGTTCCTTGCGGGCCTGACGAAGCTGAAGCGCGCCCTGCTGTTCGGAGTCACGGGAATGTTCAGACTCCAACCGCATGTCCTGCAGGGTGCGGACTGCTTCTTTCCGTGCTTTGGTGAGGTCTTGCTGCGCAAAGGTCGCATCGCGCTGAACACTGGTGAGGTTGCGCTTGGCATCGGCAACGCGTTCCGCAGCGTCCCTTTGCTGGCGCATGGTCTGAACGGCCTGCGTTCCGCCTTGTGTCTCAGCGCTGTAGGCAGCTTTCAGCGCCCCGCCTATCCCGGCCGTAGCGAGCTTCAGCACGCCGAAGGCCTGGGCAGCGGCTAGAGCACCGGCAGGCAGCGCCACGAGTGCCCCTGCCAGGGGCCCGAGAGCCGAAGCGGTTGCAATGGCAGCGGCAGCGAGCGCTGAAAGGGCCTGCGCGAGGAGACCCGCCCCCGCAACCAGCGTCGGCCACTTCAGGGTCCGAAGGATGTTGCCGAAGAACGAGAAACCGCGGTTGACCCTGGCCATCACGCCGTCAAAGCCGGAGAACCCACCTGAGCTGGTCCGAATGCCGCGGGCTACCGAGCCAAACTCATATCCGAGACCTCGCAGGCGTCCGAATAGCTCCTTGGCCCCGCCCTCCGCCTTGCGGGCGCCGACATGCCAGGCGTTCAGTTCGGCCCGGGCAGAGAGAATCTTTTTGCCGGATTCCTTCGCCGCTTTGGCGATTCCGAACATGTCATTGCTGAGCATTTTTGAGGCCGTCGAGGCCTTCTTGGATCGCCTCTCGACCTCCGCGACCGCGCCGGCAAGGCCAAACATGTCGCCTTTGGCTCTGGTCGACCCCTTGCCGATTTTGTTGGCGATGACTTTGCCCGCGTCATCCCCGAAGCGCTCAAAGCGCCGGAGCAGCGGGGAGAGAGCCTGGCCGAGACCACCCTGGTCAAGCCCACTCGCCATGTTCTTGCCGGCGTTCCGACCGGCTTTCCTCATCGCGGGGGTGAGCGCCTGGCTTAGCCGCCTGCCGAGTTTCTCTTGGAACTTCGAGAAGTCAGGCTCGATCTCGACGTAACCGGTTCCCAGCTTTGCTCCGGCTGCTATTGCCATACACTCACCCCCTTCCGCTCAGCTAAAGAACGCCGCGATTTGGCGCGGGTCCGTAATCACGTGGTCTTTGGCCTCCTGCGCCTCGCCAGGGCGCGGGAGTTGCATTGATTTCGTCGGGAGGTGTTTGGCTACTTTGGGGTTGGCGCTGAGGCGAGCCTGCACGAGCCCCCAATGGTCGATTCGTTCAAGCGTCGTGACGAGCAGCTCGTCTCGAACCGTCCACTGCTGACCGTCGACACGCCAGACGGCAGCCTCCGGTGGGAGGCCGTTCATCCACACCCACAACTTCCGGCAGCCTGCTCGCTCGAACTCCTCGGCGAGATCCCGGCCGTAGTACCTCTCCAGGTCGGCCTCGAACAGATCCCACTTCTCAGTGACGACCTGCGCGAGGCGGGCTATTCCCCCAGGGTCAGCCCCGCCGCCTCAAAGACGTTCTCCAGCAGACCTTCAAGGGCCTCGAAGGTCTCCTCGAGGTCGAGATCGTCTTCACGCACCTTGGCCTTGATCGCGACGTTCTGCTCGGCTCCAACAAGGGACTCAAGTAGGCCGATGAAGCCCGAGAAGCTTCGCTCATCGCCCGACATGAGTTCGTTGAAGTCCCAGAGCAGCGTGCCCGCGATCTTCGCCGGCATCTCCAGCTTCAGGCCGCGGAAGTCAACAACCTTCGGCTCGTTTTTCTTCTCGGAGCGAGCAGCCTCCCCCTTTTTCGAGGGGGAGGCTTTCTTCGCGCCGGCTTTAGTGGTGCTCACGAACCGACCCCGTAGGCGGCGTCGTCATTAGACAGGTAGTACCACGGCTTGCTTTTCCCGTCAGGGGTCAGCGCCGCCAGAGCCACCGGCAGCATCATCGCCGCGTTGCGGACCGCCTGGGTCTCGACGTCGCCGGTGATGTTGCACTTTTCGATCACGTAGCGATCCTTACGTTCGCCGTCGATCGTCTCCAGCACCGCCACCCAGTCGGTGAGCGGATCGTAGTCGTTGGGCGGGTCGAACCTGTAGACGCCGGCTTTCGGTTCGCTCCACGAGCCACCGCCAAAGGCGAGCGCGACGGTATCGCGGTTCCACTGGGCGAGGCTGGTCGACGCGCCGAAGTCGCGTTTCGTGACGAGCTTGCGGGCAGCGGTCTGCTTCTGCCACACCATCACGTCCTCGACCTCTTCGCTCTTGTTGAACGTCACGCCGTCCTCACTGGCGAAGCCCACTTCGTTGAAGGCTTTGTCCAGCGCGGTTTCGACGTCGGTGGGGAGTTTCGGTTCGCTGTCGAATTTGGCCAGGTAGAGGCCGCCGTTGGCGGCAACCTTGATCTGTTCGGAATTCTGCGCCAAGGCAGTACCTCCTTACGCCCTCCTTAGAGCAGGGCGGTTGATGAACATGGAGCCGCCCTGCTCGAGCGGCGAGTTGCCGCCAAGGCCCATTCGGGCCGTGGCGGGTGCTGGTCAGGGAAGTCGAGAGTTAGGGCTTTGGGTAGACCACGAGCCGAAGCCCAGCTGCGCGGAAGCCGCGCCGAAGCGGCGCCTGCGGCGTATTGTTGACCGAGCCGAACTCGATCCAATGCCAATAGGAGTCGTCAGCCTCAACCCCGGCGCCCACTGCTTTCACGTGCTCTTTGTAGTAGCCAGTGCGCTCAGGGGCGGCAGCTATTACAAACGCCGCCACGGCTTTGGCGATGCTCCGTAGACCTCGCTGGAACCTGGGCTGGGTCCGCACTTCCTCCTCAAAGAACGGGTTCGGCCGGTAGCGAAGCGTCACGGCTTGGGGTGCATGAAGACTTCGGCGTCGAGGATAAAGCGCTCGCGTGCCGGCTTGAGGTCCGTATCTGGCACGCTGGGCATCGACATAAATCCAACGTCGGTCGCGACCGCTTCGGCAAGGTCTGCCGCAGTGATTGCCACCAAGGCGCCTCGCACCGCTATCGCCAAATCGGAAGCTTCGGCGAATCGATTGTCATCGCCCGCATAGCAGTCGATCTGCAAGTAGTAGGAGACGAGATGCTCGACCTTGCGCGTGGGTGTCTCATTGCGCGCATCGAGCTGCGTGATCCGCACCCAAGGCTCGCCGAAATCTTCAGGGGACTTGTGGCTGACCCGCTCTCCAACAAGGTCCGAGATCGGTTTGAGCCCTCGGAGATAGCCGCCGACGATCGCCACCGCGTCGAGTAGTTCACCGCTCATGACGAAGCCCCGCTCGTACGCCGCACGTCAGCCTCGACGTGCCAAAGGCTGCGACTGCCTTCTTCGGCGTTCCAGGGCTCCCCCACGACCTCGTACTGATGGCCTTGCACGCGGACCGCAGCCCCCGCGTCGAGTTCAATGCCCCAGGGAAGGGACAGGAGCCAGGCCGTGTCTGAGACCTCGCCGCCGCTTTCATGCTCGGTACCTCGTACCTTTTGGAGTGAGCAGCGGGTCTCCACTTCGACAGGTTTGGTAACTGCATCCCCGTGGCGATCCGTTTCCCCCGTAGGGACCCTCTGGATGACCGTGCACGGAGTTTTCATCATGCGCTCTGCGGACATCGGCCCTCCTTGAGCAGCGCTCGCATCGCCTCCGGTTTGCGACGAGCCTCCCAGTAGCGGCGCCTCAGCTTCCACGACTCTCTTGAGCCTTTGCGTCGACTCACTCTCGACTGCGGTGGATGCCAAAGGTGGACCAAGTCGGCCGTGCCTCGCCAGGGATCGCCGTACAACGCATTGAGGCCGAGCGCGTGGGCTTCATCGTCTTGCCCCCACCCCACGAACCGGCTGTCGAGTGGAACGTCTAGCAGAACGTCTCTGCGCGCCACGACTATTCCACCGCCGAGGATTCCTTCGTAGGGCTTTTGGTCCATGGGCTGCCCCCGCCAATCGGCACCCGCAAGCACGGCCTCTGTGCCGTCCTCAGAGAGCCGATGCACAAGCTTGTGCGGGACGGCCCACCCTGCGCCGGCCTCGACCGCGTCGACGGCCTCTCTGAGGCCATCGCACCAAACATCTGCGTCGGCTTGAATGACTATCTCGGCACGGCTCACCTCAATGGCCGGGTTCACCGCGCCGCCCTTGCACCATTCGCCCGGCGGCGCGCTAGCTCTAGTCAGTCGCCATCCCGGATACTGCTCGGCGTATCGCTCTCTAACCCACGCCCAGGCGTGCTCGCGATGGGGGCAACCAGGCCGCCAAGGGACGATGACTGCGACGGTCAAGACATCTGGTACTCGCGCAAGCACACCCGCTTGTCATCCCAGAGGATCGACTGCAAATGCTCGCTGGCGTGAAATTGCCCGTCGTCGTGCTCAAAGTAGCGGGCTGCCCTGGCCGCGCGTTCGGCCGGGTTGGACCAGCCCAGGTGGATGAGGTCGATTGGGAGATGGCAGTGCCGGCCCAGGCGACGAAACATCCCAGCGACAGCAACCGGCTCTCGTGGACAGGCAAGCCGAAGGTCGACACGCGCGTGCCAATCGTCTCCGCGATCGTCGGGCACGCGGTAGAGGACCGGCGCCCACCGCGGCCGCCAGCCACCATCAACCCGGATCCTGGCTGGGTCGGTCTTCCACAGCTCGACCACCCGGAGCGCCCAAACGTCAAGCCGGGATGCTCCAAGATTCGCCTTGATGTCGGCGCCCTGCAGGACAAGCTCATCCGCATCAAGCGACAGGACATGTGTGGGCTCGCCCTCCAGAACGTGCTCAAGCAAGGCTTGCCGAACCGCTCCCTCGTGCCCTCCGTTCTGCGACCAGCCGGGACCTTCGAGGCGCTTGACGGCGACCCGTTCTTGCGCTTCCAGCCACTCAACGCCGCCGTCCTCGGAGCCGTTGTCAAGAACGCGCACTTCATCGCAGTAGGTCAAAGCATGCTCGACCGAGCGCTTGAGATAGCGGTCCATCTCGTTGCGGACGGGCATTGAGGCAATCAGCTTCATGCTCGCCTCCGCAACACGTAGATCTCTGATAGCTCTGAGGGCTGGGAGAGCGACTGGTATAGCTCCCAATCGTCGTCAACGAATAGACCGGGCAGCTCGCCAGGCTCAAAGTCGCGGCGGTGGTATGGGTTCTGGCCCACCGTTGGGACCACGGGGCAGGAGAGGATGATCCAGCGCCGGGCGCGCTTGGCAGCGCGAACGTAGGCTGAGCAGTCCTCTAGATGCTCGATGGTCTCGAAACCGATGAAGAGGTCGAAGTCGAAGTCGGGTTCCCAGTTTTCGAGGTCCGCATTCCAGAAAGCCCACTGGGTCGGCTGCGGCACGTCGGCGAGGTCGCGATCGACCCCGTTGTACTGAAGCGGGCGCCCGGCAGCCAGGAGCGCCGCCCCGTAGCCGCCGCCACAGGCCGCATCAAGGATCTTGTCGCCACTTCGGCAGAATCCCGCCGCCAGCCGATACCGAAACTCATGCCCACGACGATCGCCCTCTGGCGTCTCTGCGGTGATCCTCTCCCCCGGACCCGCCATCTCAGTCTTCCCTTCGGTGGGCGCTTACTGTGACCCAGCCCATATCGCGGAAGGAGCGGGGTAGGACACCGGGCTCATAACCAAGGCGCCAGAGGCAATAGGGGAAGCTAACCTGGTCCTGCACGGACCAGGTCTCGACCTGCGAGGCCCAGAGTGCGCCAAGCTCGCGTACCTTCGGGTGCGTCATGTCTCGCGCCGACACGCCGCACTCGTAAAGCCCAAACCGCTCCGGGAAACCTTCGGAGCGATAGTGGGCCGCTTGCTCGCTGAGCGGCTCGTCCGCGTACTTGGCCGGCCGGATCGTCGCCTCGCCATACGCGCAGTCGCGGCCATCAAAGTGAGGAGAAACGGCCATGCCATCTGCGATGTGGCTGAGGAATTCTTGAACAAAAGCCGACGAGCAGATTGAGATGCCGCCGTCGACCCAGATCACGTAGCGATAGGCGGCCAGCTCGGGGATCGCATGTGGGTTCAGCTTCGGCAGCTTCGCCCGACGACGCGGGCCGCCCTCATGAGGAGGCAACAACAATGGTTGCCAGCCCGCTGGCGGCGCAGTCACCTCATCATGGAAGAAGAGGTAGTCAACGCCGTCCACGAAGACATCTGAGCGAGGGTGGTCATAATCACCGGCAACCGCAGTGACTACAGCCGTGTTGCTCACGTCCATAGATGCTGCCTCGCCTGGTAAACCCGAAGGCCTTCGCGCATGCGTTTCCCGGAAGCGGCGTAAAGGTCATCCATCGGCGCCTTCCCGGCCATCGGGTGGAGGTGCTCAACGATCGCCTCGTCTGAATGAGCGTAGGCACCACGGTGTTTCGCCGTTTCGATTAGCTCGTTGTCGACGTACTCGTGTGGATAGCCCTCGAAGAGCGGCCCTCTCGAGCCGTCGATGCACGGCCGTCCAGCGTACTCACGGGTCATCAGAAAATGGGTTGCGTGTTCGCCAGCGATGACGCGAGGGTTGCAAAGGTCGTTTGTACCGACGACGCCGATCCCATCGGCCAGCTTGGCCAGAGCCGCCTCAAGCCACCCCGCGTGCGGCCGCAGGTCATCGGCACCCGTGAAGACATACGGCTCGTCGGTTAGCTCAACGCCGGAGTTGATCTTGGTGGCGTAGTTGCCACCGCTGGTGTCGAGCTCGGCCTGCACGCCAGTTCGGCCCAACTCGCGTTCGATCGCCTCATGCTCAGGACGGTCATAGTCGTCAGCTAGGAAGAGGACGCGAGCGCCCGGCGTCGTCGCCTCGATCGCGTCAAGCAGCGGCGCTACCCGGTGAGGGCGAGCGAGGACAGGGACCAGGAAGGCGAGGCTCACGAACCATCTCCATCAATCGGCCAGAAGTCCAGCGGGTTCGCCGCCTCTGGATCGCCCGAGTACGGCGTCTGAACCGGAATCGACTTGACAGAAGGGACGCTCGCCGCCTTCTTCACCAGCCGAACCTCGTTCTTCGTCAGCCACAATGCGTCGGACTGATTACCGCCCCGGTAGGTTCGGGCGGCTTGCCCGAGCGTCTCCTGGGCGACGCTGTCGGGGTTACTCCACGCTCTGTACGCAGCTTGGATGCAGACGGCCTTGACGACCGCCGGGGTGGCCTCTTTGGGGTCATCTTCGAGCCAGGCCGCTTCTGAGCCAGAAAGCTCGCCCAAGATGAGTGCAGAGGCATCGTCTAGCGCCGCTTCGACAATCTCAATCTCGTCGTCGCTCAGCACCCCGTGCCGGGCTTCGAAGTCTTCAAGGGTCGCGAGTGCCATGAGCGGGCAGGCAGCAGCGGGGAGAGGCCGCTAAAGCCTCTCCCCGCATTTGCCGACTGCTAGGAACCGACCTCGTCAAAGGCCGTGAAGTCGACCTTGACGGCGCGGACGTTCTCTTCGGTGAGTGCACCGAATTCTTTGCTGTCCTCGACGAGGTCGCGGCCGTCCTCAACCGAGACAGCACCCGCGAACGCCGAGTAGACCGAGCGATCACGGAGGTGGTCCGCGTCGTAGTCACGGATCCACCGCATCGCGAGGGAGTCAAACGTCAGCGTCGCGCCGGCCTTCGCACCCTCCGGCACGACCGGGGCAACGTTGCCCAGGGCGAACGCGGTCGGGTGGAACGCCACCGCGAAGTCCGGGTCGATCGAGTTGCAGTTCCCGATCACCGTGAACCCAGCGATCCGGCCGATGACCGCCTCGCGCAGGACGCCATCGGTGCCCGACTTGTCGGCCTCCAGGAGGTGCTTGGACTGAAGCGCAGCTTCCTCGGCGTTAGCCCCGACCAAAAGGACACGACCCTCGGCGGGGACATTCTCGGTATTCAGGAACTTCCGGCACTTGGTGGCCGTGTGCCAGAACGACCGATCGTCCGCATCGGGATCGCCCTGTTCCCAGGTAACCGTGTGCCGGTATTTGGCGTCGGTTTCCATCGCGACCGCGACGTAGCTCTCCAGCTTCTCCGCAACTGCACGGATCTGCGGGCGGGCAACCTGTTCGCCCCACGAGTTGATGTCGAAGGTCATCTCCTCGTCGGTGATCTGAACGGCGCTGTAGGGGTGCTTGTCCAGCGTGATCGGGACGCTGAACTCCTCAAGTTCATCCGTTTCGATGGCTTTGGTGCGCGTACGCCACTCGTACTCGCGAGCTTTGAGAATCGAAGGGATCTTGATGTCTACGGTGGTGTTTTTCGCACCCTTGTATTCATCAATGCCCTTCCGGGCAACGAGGCGGGGCAGGATCAGCTCGCGCTGCAGCAGACCCAGCCCCTGAGAGACGAGCTTCTCGGGGTTCAGGAATTTGTTCGCCATTGGCGATCGCTCCTATCTATAGGTAGGGGTGACTCGCGAGCGACCGCCGATGACGGTTCGTGCGAGGTGAACTAAAAGCCGCGAGGCACGGCCTCGGCCAACTTGGCCGGGTCCATCTCCTCGGGGTCAGTGACGCCAGTAGCGCCGGTTTTCGTTCGCTCTTTGGGCCGACGCCTGGTCTCGGGCTGTTTGTCCTCTTCGGACTCTTCGCCGCCTTTGTCGTCGTCGTTTCGGAACGAATCGAGAAGCTCGTCAGCGTCAGCTTCAAGCTCCTCTTCGGTCTCACCAACCAAGCGCTTGGCCTGTACGTCAGTGAGCCCCTTTTTCAGTGCGACCCGCAGCCTTGCCGCTTCGGATTTGGCTGAAGCCGCTTCCTGCTCTGCCGTCGATGCCTTCTCGGTGAGTTTTTCGCTCTCCGACTTGTTGGCATCTTCGAACTCTTTGACCTTCTTCTCAGCCGCCTTGAGCTTCTTCTCAGCCGCCTTGGCCCGGTCCTCGTTCTTCCGGGACTTGGCCTGCCAGTCATCCTTCGGATCGACCGGGTCGGGCTCAGGAGTGGGCTCGGGGTCAGGGGCCGGCGTCGGATCAGGGTCGGGCTCAGGAGCCGGAGCAGGATCAGGCGTCGGGTTCGGGTCGTCGGCCATTCGGCCTCCTTCTCTAGACGGCACCATTCGGCGCCGGGCTTTGGTCGTGCGCCCCGTTCGGGGCACACGCTCGGTCCTTGCGCCGCGTTAGGGCAGCGCGAAGCTCGTGCCGGATTACTGTGCGTTCAGCTTCCGGCGGAAGGCGTTAAGAAGATCGTTGCGCGTGCCGCGCCGGAGTTCTCCGGCCTGCTCCGCCTCGAGCACCGCTTCGTTGTAGAGGTCGTGGTACTCGCGCGCTCGCCCCGGCCATTCTGATTTCCCATAGACGGGCTCGGCAGAGCAGCCGCAAGCATCGTGGGCTTCGAAGTCAACCGTGTCGGCCTTGTACGCCGGCCCACGGGAGGCCAATAGCGCGCAAAAGGCGCACGGATCGCCATCCGTAACCCGTGCCCATCCCCGCGCTTCTTTGTCCTCGGCGACCGAACGCAGGATCGTCTCACGCCCACCGTTGAGCACCTGGCGCGTCACGCTCCCCGACGTTCGGGTAAGCGCCGCGTTGCGGGCGTCCTCTGGCGTTCGGCCGGCAGCTAGAGCCTTGGAGACCGATTCACGCCCGGTCACGTGCAGCCCGGCCACAACCTTGTCGGTGTCTATGGGGCCCGCGAGCCTCGTAACTGCCTCACCGTCGACACCCTCGGCTTGGCGAAAGCTCTGGAAGTAGCTCCCCGACAGGTTCGCCGAGAGGCCGTTGTATGCCCTCACCAAGACGATGGAAGCAAGGGCCAGTTTGCCGAAGGACTCTTCGTCGCCCTGCCAAATAGGCCAGAGCGCCAGGTAATCGCGGAGCGCCCGCGAGCGAAGCTGAAGCTGAGCTTGACGGTGTTGCTCGGTGAGGATGCGGCCAGCCGCAGTCCGAGCCATCTACGCAGGGATTGGGTTGGGTTTGTTCTGGCGATCCAGGATCGCGGTGAGAGCGTCGAAGGAATTGCCCTGTTCCGCAGCGGCCTTCCAGGCTTCGATGTCCTTTTTGGTCACGCCGGGAATCCGCTCCCACAGTTCCTGCGGCGGGACCTGGAGCATCTGGGCGATCTTCCCGAGACCGTCGACCGTGGCAGCGAAAGCGCGGGCGGAGGTATCGCGCCACTTCACCTCGGCATCAGCCGGAACGTCGACTCCCTTGGCGCAGCCGACCAACCAGAAGGTCTGCTCGTGGGACTCGCCGAGACTGGTATGGCGCTCACCTACCTTGCGATCCCGGCCAGCCTCTGCTGCTGCCAGCGCCTCAGCAGAGAGATTGATGAGCTCGCCAATTAGCTCATGGACTGGCGTTTGGGAGAGCGTCGCGGCGTGGCGAAGAGAGGCCTCCCGCGATTCGATGAAGCCTTTGAGATCAGTCTGGGTGAACTCCCCGACCTTGACCGCGTCTTCACCCTCCGAGGGCTCGTCTATCGCGAGGATTCGACCCGCCCCGACCTTGAGCGTCTCGGCCTCGGTCTCAGCGGTCCAGCCGATGATGTAGCGCTGCCGGAAGCCCGTGTAGTGCTGGGCTATCTGGAGGCCGAACGTGGTGAGGTCGATCTGGTCCTGAAGTGGCATGAGTGGGGCCACCTGGCCTCGCGTCGGCGGATACTGTTTGCCGTCTTCGGGCTCAACCTCGTCGTCTTCGTCTAGGTCGTGCTCATCCAGATACCGAACCACCGGGCAGACACCCAGGCCGTGCTCGCGGGTTTCGATGAACTCGGCGGCCTTGCCTCTCGCGTCATCGAATTCGATGTGGTAGATCGCCTTGTCGTCGTAGAGCTTCCAGAGTCCGTTGCCGGCACGCTCAAGCGCCCACATCGGCCAATCCGGGTCCTCGCCGTACATGGTCATCAGGGACCGCGGCGAGACGCCCCGAATGACCGGCTCGGGGTCGCCGGGCAGGACGATCGCATAGGCCGCCCCGTAGGAATACGTCGCGCGATGGATAGCCGTCTGCCGGGCATCCATGCGATTGGCCTGCCACGCCTGCCACACATCCGTGTCTTCGTCGGCGCCTTTGGCCCGAAAACCCTCCACGAAGGTGGACTGCACGAGCGAATTGACGACGATCGGCATGATGTTGACCCGCGAGCTGCGGGCCATCACGCGCACCTCTCCCGGCGTACCAACCGGGATCACGGCGGGCAACTTCTGCCGCCCCTTCAAGTAGCGACGGATCTGGTCCAACTGATCGCGCTCGGTGAGGTGATAGCCGTACAGGCGTTTGACTTGCTCAACGGCCTGGTCGCCGCTCAGTGGCTTATTTGCCACGTCCTTACCTCCTCAGCCAACATGCACTCGGCCGGTTCGCTTTCGGCGGCGACCCTTCTTGGTGAGCACTGCCCGTCTCGCCGAGCGTGCTAGGGAAGTCGAAAAGACTCCATCGACCTTGCGGGCCGACTCCCGGTGCTCCTTGCCCACCGACACGCCCCATTGATCCGGTCGGCGCCGGGCGTTGTGAAAGTGCTGGCGCACCATTGGATGCCCATCGTGTTTGAAAGCTCCCTCGACAACCTCGTCGTAGAGGCGCTCAACCTCGATGGTCGTCTCCTTCTTATGCACCCGCATGTCCCACGCAATTGCGTGTTTCGGCGAAGCCTTGACCACGTAGCCGCGCCCATATTTCTCAGCCCACTTGTCGACATAGGACTCGAGCGGATGCAGGTCGGAGCGGAAGGCGAGCACCTTGTAGCGGCCATGCGCCGCGTCGACCGCCTCGTCTAGCTGATCGCGTGGGATTTCCCCGCCGTATTTGGCCGGGTCCCAAGCGCGCAACGTGACCGTGTAGCCATCCTCGACCCTGCAGGCCGTCAGGACTGTGTGATCGTCGGACTTCGAAGGGTCAAGACCAAGGGTGACTTCATCGCCCTCTTCGAGCGGCTCGCCAGTCTCGCCGCCTTGCGGGCCAAGTGCGTCGTACTGGTTCGGTTCGATCCAAGCGTCCTCGGCCGCAACGATCTGGTTGAGGTAGAAGCGACGGGAAGACGACGGGCTATTGCGAGGGTCGTAGATCTCCTCGACATGGCGATCCTCATCAAGCCACTCGGAATCGCCCTTCGCCGCCTTAAGGCCGGCTCGCAGTTGGTCTTCATCGGCGAGGTCGATGCTGGGCGGTGCCTCGAGCGAGTCGTAGAGGAACCCTTTCGCCCGGGTCCGCCCCTGTTCGATCTGCTGCCATGCCTCCCAGTCATGCTCCGCGACTGAGTCCTCACCCGGCATGTGGGCGTTGGAGATCGCGAGCGCCCGGGCCGAGCCATCCCTCGACTTGACGAGGTTGCGGTTGATGACCTCGGCCATCTTGTGGCCCTCGTTAGTCGAGAGCCAATGCTGCGTCTCGTTCTCAAGCGTGAAGCTTCCTCGCGCGCCCTCCAGCGCACGGGGTGAGGAGGTCACCGCATCCAGGCGGCGTTTGCCGCGGTTGGCATAGATGACCTCCTTCCCAAGGTCGATCGACTCCTCATCGATCAACCGCGGGGAAAGAAGCGACGGGAACAGCGTCATCGTGTTCCGCGTCTGGTCGAGCGATACGGCGGCCGTCAGAACCCAGGCGGCGGGGTGCGTGATTGCAACTGGCTCGCCCTCGGCGTCCCATCCGCCGAATCTGCACGGGCCGACGAACTCGACGGCGCAGAGGGTCGCACCGACCGGGTCCTTGCCCCATCCCTTGACTCGCCGCAACATGCCGTTGCGATAGAGCCAGCGGCCAGTCTCATCGACGGCGAACCACCAGAGGATGAAGCGCGCCTGCTCGGGCGTGTACCTCCAGCGCTTCCCAGCTTCCGGCCCATCGGGTTGTAGCAAGTACTCCGCAGTCCACTGAAGGACCTGCCAGCCCAGCGTCTTCTCTGGTAGTAGCCAAGAGCCGCTCTCTGTGCGCTCCCAAGTTGGCCCGAGCGTTACCGGCTCAGCCAGTGAGCTCGCGGCGGTACTCATCGAGCGCCACAACTCCTACCGGCGTCTTGTCAGCCTCGCTGGCGCCAGCACGCTCTAGCTCGATCCCGGCTCGGCGCCGGTCGCCCTCTGACACCATCAAGGCGGTCATTGCTTTCAGGTATGCCGAGAGCGAAGCGCCCTTCATCGGCACCTTCTCCATCACGGCTTCGCCAGTCCGCTCCGCAATGCCAACTACCTGCGGTTCGAGGTCTCGGTGTATCGACTCGGCAACGATCAGCGCCATCGCCCAATCCGAAGGCTCGTAGAACTCACTCTGGCCCGAGTCAGCCAGGGACTTGTACCAAGCCTTGGCAATCGGATGCCACTCACGTTTCGCCGCTGGCGGTTTGACGTTGGGGGCAGCCTTCCCCTTGGTCGGCTTCGAATCCTTGTTTCGGCGTCGGCGCTCCTGCGAGCGCTTCGGCGTTGGTCCGCGAGAGCCCATTCGGGCCTCCCTTTCGGTCTGCCTGCGCCCCGTTCGGGTGCGTCAGGCATGGTCAGGCGGCTCAGCAACCCCTCAAACAGGGGACGAGCCCAAACGTCAAAACCCGTACAGGTTCTCTGGTGCTATGGCTCCGGTCGGGTGGCCGCCAGGCGTTGGGGGTACCCCCCAGGGGGCTAGCCGCGTAGCTCGTCCGACTGGTCCAGCGGGGGTTCAGTGTCGATCATCGTGACCGCCACGAGCCTGGTGCAATCGAAGTTCCTTAGGGCTTCCGCCCCGCGTTCCAGGTCAGCCGTATTGCGCTCGCGGTCGATGCCGACCAACTCCGCTCGGGTGGAGCGCCCATCGTCTAGCTCTAGCTTCAGCACGATGGGCGCAAGCCGACCATGCGTCAGCGCATCGATGAGGGATGCACCCTCGCCGTCCTGAACCTCGTAGCGCGTGTCGAACGTGTAGTCAGGCATCGCGATCCCTCACGAAGTAGGTAGCCCAGCCAGCATGTGTTCGTGACCAAGCGCTCAGCCGTGCGCGCCAGCGCCAACGGTAGGAGTCGCGCTGGTCCATGGACGCCGATAGCTCACTGCCGCGCCATACCTGCCAGCGGTGGGCGGTCTCAGTCACGGTCCGTAGACCTCAGCGGGTGGGGACCGCTCACAGGTCAGCCTCCGCTGGGCCTTCTATCAACCGGAATTTGATCTCAAGTGGGTCGCCGACCTCAATGCCTGTTCCCTTGAGAGACAGGCGGACATCAACGATGAGCGTGTCGTCTGACTCCCCACGCTCAAGCACGAGACGCTTGCAGCCAGCATTGACCGGCGTGCCGTTATGAAGGGCTTCGATCTCTATCTCCATGCCCTGCATTCTACCTCGCGGGTCAGCCGATAAGACCCGGGTGCTTCTCAGCCTTGCGCCGACGTTGCGGCCTACGACTCGCCGTCCCTCGGTTGCACCTCATGTGCTCTGGGCCACGGGTGATGGAGCGGTCCTTGTCGTCGTGACCTAGGTCCCATTGGTCCGCTGGTGTGTCGGGTGAGATGAAGGCTTCGTCCTTGGTCTTGCCTTCAGCGAGACAGCGCCAGCAGTAGGCCTTGCCTTCGCGGACGAGTCGGGCTGCTCGCTTGCGTTCCTTTTGGTGAGCGTGCCCGTAGCCCCTCTGGGTGCTGGTCGGGCGAGGCACCCGCTCAGTCCTCGTCGTCCGCTTCCGCTGATCCCCTTGCGTCTTCCACTGCGTCGGCCCCACGGCGGAGCATCGCTCCGATGAGCCAGTCGGGATCAGACGAGTGGTTCCAGCCGCCCTGCTCGCGGATACAGCCGTCCTCGTCTTTCTTGTGGACGGAGTAGACGACTGCCACGTGGCGGACCTCAGCGTCCATCTCTTCCTCGATCTCGCCGATTGACTCGAGTGCACTGAGGAGGACGTACTTGGCCTCGGAGAGCACTTCGGTCTCGTTCAACCCAGCCTCCACTGAATCAGCACGATGGCTGCCAGGCTTCCTATGGCTATAGCGGTGAGACAGAAGGACTCGATGTCGTAGCGGGGGAGCGACCGCATCATCCGCAGTACCAAGTCGGAGCCGGTAGACCAACAGCAGCAGCGAGAGCACGGGTGCGAGGCGAAACTGCCTGTTCGTAGCTGGGCCGTTGACGGCGGTGATGGGTGCGCCTCCACCACTTCACGCCGCCAGCCCTTCAACCCGCGAGCCAGCAAGAGCCATGGCGATCCGTCTCTCCTCTAGCTCGTCAGGGGTACGCCACTCGCCACCTTGACACGGAGCACAGTAGTCGCCAGCGTGGTAGCGAGACAGTGGCTTTGCTCCGCAGCCCTTGCATTCCCTATCTGCTGGGTAGGGGCCGGGCTTGCGTTCATGACGCTTGGCTGCCTTGACGACGGACATCGCACTCAGTTGCCCGTGCTGTCCGTCCAGAGCTTGGCGACCGCGTACCAGAGGACTACGACCCCTACGGCTCCTGTGGCTACTCCTGCGATGAAGGACATGGCTCAGTCCCCTGTGTTGTCGTCTTGCCGCGTCTCGGCGTTTGGGGCACCTGCTCGGCACCTACCGATTCGCTGGAGCGCTACTCCCAGAACAGACCGTGTGCGCCTTGGCTCTCCTTGTGGACAACCGAGGTGTTGCGCTTGATCTGGCGGCCGTACTGGTCGGTCTCGCTCTCTTCGGGCGAGACGTAGACGAGGTTCAGGCTGGGCTGCGTCGCGCCGACTGGCGGACTCCAGACCTGAGTGACGATCGCGGCGTGCTGCTTGCCGTGCGCGTCGGTGTAACGGACTGCGTCTCCTATCTCCATGCTCACCTCCTCTTGTTGGAAGAGGGTGCTGCGAAGGGGCGCGCCGGCTCAGGGCTAGCCGACAGCGAGTCGTACGCCTCGCTTGACCGGCGCATGAAGAAGCGGCCAGCAAAGACCCACCACCCAGGCTTTCGCCCTATGGGATGGGGGTCTTCGCTGGTCCGTTGTGCTCGCGGTGAGACGAGCGGAAGAAGCGGGCAGGTAGAGGGTGCGCACGTCACCGCCGCAGAGTGCAGCGGCTCTACCTGCCCTGGGCCTCGCAACCATTCGGCGAGTGCCTTAGATCCGGGGGCAAGAATTGAACTCGCATCTCACGGTCCAGAGCCGTGCGTCCTGCCTGGTTGGACTACCCCGGAGTGAAGCTCTATGCGGCCTGTGGCGGTGGGTAGGTGAGGCTGACTTTGCCGCGAGCGGCAGCTTCGGCTTGTGCGATGGCAGCGGAGTCCAGTCTGGTGGTGCTGCTGTTTTCCTGGCTGGGCAAAACGATAAGCCCTGCCGACTTCGCGTCCTCACGCTGGCGGGTCAGCGCATCCCCAGCCACTACCGCGTAAGCGTGGCGGGCGTGCTGATAGGCAGCCCAGGTTTGCTGAACGGCCGTGTCGAGCGCCTCGATCTGAGCGCGTAGCGGGTCGCTCATCTCCTCCTCGGAGATGTCATCGAAGCCGGCTCGCTTCTTGCAGGCGATGGAGAACGAGTCCGATGCAGCGGTCGCTGCCTGTCCGAGCAAGCGAACAGTCGATGCGAGACCGCCATACAGCAGGATCTCGGCTTGAGTCACTTTGGGCTCGGGTGCCCACTTCGCCTCGCCGCCTACAGCTACCAAGCGCGGGGCGTCTCCTACCTCTGGTCCTTCGTGCTGGCTCATCCCAACCTCCTTCGGGTCGTTTATGGGTATGGCCAAGCGGAGGGGGCAGGAGTCGAACCTGCAAGCGGCCGTGAAGCCGCTACGCCCTTAGCAGGGGCGCTGACTCGCCAGTGTCAGCCCTTCCGTGAAGCTGTTAGAGAACCGAGGGTCACCAGTAGCGCGTGAAGCGCTCGACAACCTCAGCGGGCGAGGCGGCGACACGCAGTTTTCGAACCCGCCTTATGCCCGAGTGGACCCCTTGGACGTAGCCGCCGTGGCGGGCGCTGTGGTCTTCGACAGCGCCGAAGGCGTGGTAGGCGTCGTAACCAAGTTCGCGCAGCTCGCGGCGCAAGAGGCGAAGGCCAAGCGCGATCCGGAGGTTCTGCATCAGCACCGTCCTCATCGTGGGTTGGTTTGCTGCCGGCCGGGACTTCCGATTCGTCACCCGGCACTACGCGCTGAGCAGTCCGCGATCTCGCCAACCCCGTTTCGGGACCGCTTTGGTCGCTATCCGCTCGTTCTGGGAGTTCTTTCGAACGCGCGTGCTCTCTTGTTGATCGGCTCGTTACACCACGGCAGCAAGTAGAAAGAGGGGGCTGCGACGCCGGTCGTTATCCCCGACGCCGCAGCGCATTCATGTGTGCGAGCGAGACGAGCGGCAGGACGCTCCCTTGGTGCCTCGGCTCTTTCAATTGCCAGCTTCCCGGCTCTCAGTCCGGGCCGGGGTTCTTGGATCCCGGTGCTGTCCTGCAGGGTTCGAGGGAGTCGGCGCCGGCCGGCTTCTTTGCGTACACGCGGCCCTGCGCGGATTGGCTACCGAACAGGAGTGCCCGCGCACGAGCCGTCCCTCGAAGTGTGAGACCGAGTGACCGAGAAAGGTCTACGTCGGCCCTGAAGACCGGCGCGGTGATCCCGTCAAGATGATCCGTTCACACGGAGACGGGGCCGCTTGGCCAGCAGCGCATGGCTGCCTTTGTCGGGTCCGTGGCAAGTCATCAGCCCGACAGGTGCCCATGAAAATTGGAGCGGGAACGAATGCGATCAAGGATCGCGAGAAACTTTTACCCCAGTCGTGCGGCCCATCTGCTCATGGAAGCGGAGCGGGCTTATTGGGCACGGGAGTTGGTGAGCATTCTAAACAGCGACTGCGGCGGAATCCAGAGCGGCCCGTTTCTTTGCCCTCTCCAGGGCAATCCGAGTGCGCTTGCCGGGCTTGCCGCGGCGACGTTCGGCGGCCAGCTTGCGCTCTAGGCGAGCGATCTCCGCTGAGTCGATGCTGACCACATGCTCGACCCGTAGGGCCTCGTCTTCGTCTTCCCGTTCTGTGCGGCTCGGGGCAACGATGATCTGCTCGGGCTCTGTCTCCACCTTCTCGTGAATCTCCTCAAGCGGGTGCGGACCGGCGGGAACGCGCGCCGCCATGTGCAGATGGCGGACCGGGTCGACCGGCTCATGCAAGGCGACCGTTGCCTCCCATTGGTTCCGGCCAACGGGTCCAACCGGCTCTATGCCCAAGACGATGATGCGATCCTCTTCGGTGAGCGGCCGGGTGGCGAGGCGACGTCGGCGTGGCTTCTTGTAACCGGCAGGCTTCTTCCCATAGTGGCGCTCGTGCATCTGCGCCATGACCTCGCGGCAGGTATCAGGAGACTCGATGCGGTCTTTCTTGGCCCGCTCGTATTCCTCGAGGCTCTGGACCCGGTAGGTGCGGCCCTCCTGTGGTTCTTCTGCTCCCGCCGGCCACTTGATCGTCACGGAGCCCGGAGCGGCCTCGCGAATCTGGGTGCGGGTCTCTTTGTCGAACCTCATGCGGCCATGAACTCCTTTGCGAGGGGTTTGCTCTCTCGAAGCGAGCAGACGGGGCACGTGCAGCAGTTGGCGTAGCCCAGGCAGCGGGATGGCGAGGGGAGCTTCTGGCCCTTGGCGTCCAAGACCGCCTCTAGGGCGAGCACGCGATCGGCTGGGAACTCGGGTGGGCGAAAGTCCGAAGCGGCTGCCGCCTTCCCCTCCTCTCGGGTGAGGTTCATGGGGCATCTCCAGCAATAACGCCAGCCATAAAGGCGAGCCAGAGAGCGCCCGCGATGTCTATGCCGCCGACCCAATGAGCCAGCGTTCCATTGCAATTCAGCAGCAGGAACGCGCTGTCCCCGGCAAGGAAGAACGCTCCGACTATGAGAATGACCAGAGCCGCCTTCACGCAGTCCCCCTAACTGCTGGCTGGGTGGGGGCGGGCTCAAGGTCGTATTCGGTGACTTTGCCGTCAGGGTCGATGACTGCTTCGAAGTCCAGCCCGAGCGCGTGGAACTCAACCTGAATCCCCCCATCGCTCATAGGCACGTAGGCGAGAGCGCGATCGAAGCCTCGGAGACGATCTAGGGCCTGCTCAGTCGGCGGCTCTCCCCCGTAGCTATCCCAACCCTTGGACAACCCTGCGAGCTGGGAAATCCGGACCGGATCGCTCGTCACTGCTCCGCCCCTTCATCCCGTTCCCGATCAGCAAGCACCTTGGAGAGATAGGCCTGCCTCTCATCCCCTTTGAGTTCCCCGACTCGTCTCTTTACTGCCTTGTAGGTATGGGTGGGGAGCTTTAGCTGTAGGGCTAGTAGGGGGTTTGTGGCGGGGGTGGTTGTCATGCGGTGCCTCGCACGGCGGGGTCGAAGGGGGCGACGACAACCTCGGAACAGCCTGCGTCGAGAAGGGCGGATGCCATGCGCTTGGCGCCGACCGGGTTCCAGGAGTGGATCGTCACCTTGGGCGGGACTACGCCCGCCGCAACCATCCAGGTCACCAAGTCGTAGCCATCGGGCTGTAGGTGGGCGTTCGGCGAAACGCTCAGGTCGGCATCCGGCTGATCTGGATCGAAATCGTGGAGACCGAGATCGTGATCTAGTGACGCCTCCTCGATGTCTTTCGTGCTCAGGAATGCCATCGCGATTTCGTTTGTGCGAGCCCAGGTCCAAGACGAATCGGGCGGCCGTTGAATGTCGTCGTGCCAGAGCTTCACGCCCTCACCCTCTCCCCTGAGTTGACTGGCGAGCTGTCTTTGATCGGGACTAGCCCGCGGCCCCAGCGGTCATCGAGCGGGATGCGGCGGAGTTCGCCTGCAACCCAGCATTCGACGTAGGGGGAACGGATTGCAGGTGGGAACGGGCGGACGACTCGCTGGACCGTGAGCGTCGTACCGCCACCGACTACGTTGTCGGCCGCCTGCCAGCGGCTTCCCGGCGCTGGTGTCTCCGACTCGGGACAGCTTCCCCCTGCTGGGGGGACGATCTCATCGACCGGCAACGTCGTTAGTTCGCGGCCATAGCCCCTCACGCAGCCTCAGCCCCTTGATTGACCTCCGAGCCTCGTCGTGAGATGGCGAAGCGGCCGTTGCCGAGATCGGTTACGTCGAAGCTGCCCTCGCCTCGCTGCCCTCGGTTGAACGCTTCGATGGCGTCGACCACCTCGTCGCCGTTGAGGTGGCCTTGGGCCTTGCGGATTGCTTCGCCGAGCGGTGAGCGCTTGGGCTCTGGCGTCGGCTCGGGTGGAGCACCGCGACCGCAGACTCCGCATTCCTCGCCATCGGGAAGGCAGCCCCAGCAAATTGTGCAGCCGGTCCCGCCCATCTAGAGCTTCACGCTCCGCCGTTTACCGACCGTGAGGGTCTTGCCGGCTAGGAAGGACTGAGGTGGGTCGAAGTCAAGAGCCGGGTCTCCGTCGACCTTCACTGCGCCCTGGTTGATGAGCCGGCGGGCCTCGCTACGGCTGATCTCGAACTGGTCTGAGATGAGCTTGGGGAGGTGGATTTGGTCGGTCACGAGACCGCCTCAAGTTCGGGCGGGAATGGCGACACGATCCGATCGCCGGGCCACTCTCGGCCAGCGACAAGCTGGGCGCGGTGCGATTCGATGACCAGCGCATCGGCGGTCCCACCGAATTCCAGCATCAGCTCCGCTGCGTAGTCAAGGATCGCGAGCAGATGCGCAAGAGGGTCATCGCGCTTCGCCAGCTCGCACAGTTCGTCCGTGCGTTTGTCGCAGTCGCCAAGCGTCAGGGCCATGCTCAAGCCGCCTGCCCCTCATAGCCCCGGTGGGCCGTAGAAGCGACTAGCGCGGGGCCGGAAACGGCTTCGCCATGCGGAATAGCGCCCATCTGCCAAAACTATATCCCCAGTCATCCGGGTGGTAGCCGGCCTTGCCGAGGACCGGGATGCCGCGGAAAGTTGCCGAGTCCGCGTAGTAAGTCCAGTACTGGATGTAGAGGTTGCCCGCGCGCGAGCCCGAGCAATCGGCCCCAGCGACCTCGGAGTCCTCCACTGCGTCGGGCCGGCAATCGACGACATGCACAAAGGCCGAGACCGGCAACCCGCTCTCGGTGCGCCTGACGTAGCCGTGCTCCTTCGCGTCCCCACAGCTCGTCTCCCGGCAACGCCTGAAATCAACCGGCACCGCCCTCGACCCCCGCTCGAAGAGCAGCGAGGGCATGTGCCGCCGCACCAGCTCCGCCACTTCCGTCCCGTAAGCCGCGACCAGCACCGGCTCGTCCCCGCAGTGATCCGCCAGTGCCGCCGCGCAAAGAAGTCGAGAGGCAACCGAACGAGCGAGCGCCACACCCGGCACCCGCACACCGGCAGCGAACATCGCCACCACCAACGTCGAGACAAGGCAAACGAGCCCCACCCACTCCACAGTCCCCTGCCCCCGCTCCCCACCTCGCATGGGACCCCAAGCCCCCAGCGACCATTTCTATCCCCCACGTGAGCTTTCGACCGTGACTTGGCCAGCTCCTGAGCTCGGGCGACCCGGCGGGCGCATAAGGGATCCGGGCACCCCTCCCCGGAGGCTTCAGCGACCACGCCCGAACCCAGCACTACGACCTGCTGCGCAACGGTCTCCGGGGAGGGGTGCCCGGATCCCTATTCCATCAGCGCGGGTTGCCTAGAGGTTCTGAATCTCAGCCGCGATGTCCGCCGCCGCCTTCTTGGCGTCGTCAAACAGCATCGAAGTATTCGCTTCGTAGAAAAGATCGTTGTCAATGCCAGCAAAGCCCGGACTGAGCGACCGCTTGATCACGATCACCTGCTGGGCCTCGGAGACTTCGATGATCGGCATCCCAGCAATCGGGCTGTCCGGATCGTTCTTGGCCGCCGGGTTGGTGACGTCGTTGGCGCCAACGATGACCGCGACGTCGGTGCGCGGCATTTCGGGATTGATCTCCTCCATCTCCTTGAGCTGCTCGTAAGGCACGTCGGCCTCGGCGAGCAGCACGTTCATGTGGCCGGGCATGCGGCCGGCAACGGGATGGATCGCGTAGTTGACGGTGACGCCGCGCTTCTCCAGCTCGTCGGCGACCTCCTTGATCGCGTGCTGAGCCTGGGCGACGGCGAGGCCGTAGCCGGGCACGATCACGACCGTGTCGGCGTAGGCCAGCTTGATCGCCGCGTCCTGGGCGCCGATCGAGACGTGCGGCCGTTCCTCGGTGCTGCCGGCGGCGCCGCCCGCGGGCGCGCCGCCGAAGCCGGCGAAGAGGACGTTGCCGACCGAGCGGTTCATCGCGGTCGCCATCTCCATCGTCAGGATCGTTCCCGACGAGCCGACCAGGGTGCCGGCGACGATCAGCGCCACGTTGTGCAGGGCGAAGCCAGCGGCGGCGGCGGAGAGACCGGTGAAGGCGTTGAGCAGCGAGATCACCACCGGCATGTCGGCGCCGCCGATCGGCAGCACGACGAGGTTGCCGAGCAGGGCGGCGGCGAGCAGGATCGCGATGAAGATCGCCTGCGAGGGATCGCCGTTGTTGACCGCGATGTCGACGCAGGCGGCGAGGATGCCGATCAACAGCACGCCGTTGATCACCTGCTGACCCGGCACCGAGAGCGGCTTGGTCGGGATCAGGTCCTGCAGCTTGGCGAAGGCGATGTTCGAGCCCCAGAAGGAGACCGAGCCGACGACCGCGGCGAAGAGGGTGGGGATCAGCTCTTCAAGCGGGATCGAGGCGATATCACCGGAGTTGATGCCGCTGATCCCGTGGCGCAGCTCCGACCAGGCGATCAGCGCCACGGCGCCGCCGCCGACGCCGTTGTAGAGGGCGACCATCTGCGGCATCTCGGTCATCTGCACGCGGATCGAGGCGATAACGCCAACCGCGGTGCCGATGCCGAGGCCCAGCGCGATCAAGCCCCAGTTGCCGATGCCGTCGAGCAGCAGCGTGGTGACGATGGCGACCGCCATGCCAACGGCGGCGATCTGGTTGCCGCGCTTGGCCGTGGTCGGGTGGGTGCCCTGCTTGATCCCGATGATGAAGAGCGAGAAGGCGACGATGTAGAGCGCCGTGGCGGCGCTGCCACCCGGTTCGAGCACGGCGAGCAGGCTCATTTGCCCGCCTTCCCGTCCGCGTCGGCCTTGGGTTTCGGCTTTTTGGAGAACATGCCGAGCATGCGGTCGGTAACCATGAAGCCGCCGACGATGTTGATCGCGCCGAAGGCGATCGCGATCGTGCCGATCACGTACTCGAGCGGGTCGTTGGCGTAGCCGACGACGATCAGCCCGCCGAGCATGACGATCCCGTGGATCGCGTTGGTCTGCGACATCAGCGGCGTGTGCAGCGTGGTCGGCACCTTCGAGATCACCTCGAAGCCGACGAAGGCAGCGAGTACGAAGATCGTCACCTCGGTCATCACGCTCATGCCCGACCTCCGGTCCGTTCACGCGAAAATCGCCACGGACTCGAATAACCGGCGATCACCGCGACGATTTTCGCGTTCACTGGGCGGCCCTCTCGTTCTTGATCTCGCCGCCGTGAGTGATGCAGGCGGCGGCGATGATGTCGTCCTCGAAGTCGATGTTCAGCTCGCCCTCCTCGGAGACCAGCAGGCCGAGCAGGTTGTCCAGGTTCTTGGCATAGAGCTGGGAGGCGGGGACCGGCATCTCGCTGGCCAGGTTGCGCGGCCCAATCACCTTGACACCGCTCTCGACCACGGTCTGGCCGGCCTCGGTCAGCTCGCAGTTGCCGCCGGTCTCCGCGGCGAGATCGACGATCACCGAGCCGGGCTGCATGCCGCGCACCGCCTCGGCGGTGATCAGCAGCGGCGCCGGGCGGCCGGGAATCGCGGCGGTGGTGACGATCACATCCTGCTTGGCGGCGTTCTCGCCGAGTGCGTCGCGCACCTGCGCGTTCTCCTCGTCGGTGAGCGGGCGGGCGTAGCCGCCCTCGCCCTCGGCGTCGGGGATGAAGTCGAGTTCCAGCGGCCGGCCCCCGAGCGAGGCAATCTGCTCCCAGGCGGCGCGGCGGATGTCGAAGCCGGTGACGATCGCGCCCAGCCGCTTGGCGGTGGCAACCGCCTGCAGACCGGCGACGCCGGCGCCGAGGACGAGGACCTTGGCAGGCGGCACGGTGCCGGCAGCAGTGGTCATCATCCCGTAGAAGCGACCCGACTCGCGGGCGGCGATCAGACTCGCGGCGTAACCGGCCGCGGCGGCCTGCGAGGAGAGCGCGTCCATAGCTTGGGCGCGCGTGGTGCGCGGAATCGCCTCCATCGCGAAGCTGGTGACGCCGGCCTGGGCCAGCGCCTTGTTGCTATCGGCCGCCGTCCACGGCGCGAGGTGGCCGATGAAGACCTGGTTGGAGTTGAGGCGGGCGATTTCCTCGGCGGAAGGGGCGGCGACGCGAAGGACCACGTCGGCGCCCCACGTAACCTCGCCCTCGACGACCTCGGCCCCGGCATCGCTGTACTGGGAGTCGGGGTGGCCGGCTTCCTCGCCGGCGCCCTTCTCGACCAGCACCGAGACCTTCTCGTTGGCGGCGAGAGATTTAACGACGTCAGGGACGAGCGCGACCCGGCGCTCTCCCTCGGCGGTCTCTTTCGGCACTCCGATTTTCACGCGGCGCGGAAGGTTATGTGAAAGCGGGTCCGGGGCGTCAGCCGGCCGTCAGGGCGGCCAGCCGTTGGAGCGTGTGCAGCTGTTGATCGCGCTCGGCGTGGACAGGCGAGACGATCAGGCGGTCGATGCCGGCGCCCTGGAAGCGCTCGATCCGCTCGGCCACCTCGGCCTCAGTGCCGACCAGCGAGGTCGCCTCGACGATCTCGTCGGGCACCGCCTCGAAGGCGCCCGCACGGTCGCCCTCCTGGAAGCACTTCTGTACGTCATCGGCAACATCGCCGAAGCCGAAGCGGTGGGCCAGGTCGACGTAGAAGTTGGTTTTGCGGCTGCCCATGCCGCCGAAGTAGAGGACCAGTCCGGCCTTGACCACGGCCTTGGCGGCCTCGAGATCACCGTCGATTGCGACCTGTAGCGAGGGCGAGACCTCGAGGTCGGAGCGCTGGCGCCCGCCCTTGGCGAAGCCCGCCTCCAGGTGCTCGCCCCAGGTCGCCTCGAAGGCGTCTACTGAGAAGAAGATCGGGATCCAGCCGTCGCAGATCTCGGCCGCCATCTCGACCGACTTGCGACCGATCGCGCCGACGAAGACCGGGATCTCGTTGCGCTCCGGGTGGAAGTTGAGCTTCAGCGGCTTTCCCTCGCCACCGGGTAGAGGCAGCTGGTAATGCTCGCCCTGGTGATTGACCGGCCCCTCGCGGGCGATGATCTCGCGCACGACTTCGATGTACTCGCGGGTGCGGCCCCAGGGCTTGGCGTAGGGCACGCCGTACCAGCCCTCGGAGACCTGCGGGCCGGAAGGACCGAAGCCGAAGAGGAAGCGGCCGCCGGAGAGCTTGTCGATCGTCGCCCCGGCCATCGCCGCGGCGGCGGGTGGGCGGGCTGGCACCTGCATGATCGCGGCGCCGAGCTTGATCGTCGTCGTCTGCGGCGCCAGCCAGGCCAGCACGCTGACCACGTCGGAGCCGTAGGACTCGGCCACCCAGACCGACTCGTAGCCGGCGCCCTCAGCGGCCCGGACGACCTCGAGGGCGTCCTCTCCGGCCGGGCCGATGCCCCAGTAACCGAGGTTGAGTCCGAGCTTCAAAGCCATCCGGCGCTCACCCTATTGAATAGAGCCCGATGAGCGAAGCGGTAATCGAGCAGGGCCTCTCCAGCGCCACCGCGGCAAAGCGGCTGCGCGAGCTTGGCCCGCCGCCGGAGAATTCCTCGCGCTCGACCTCCAGCATCGTCGCCGGCAACGTCTTCACCCTCTTCAACGCGATCATCGGCGCCTTCTTCGTGCTCGACCTCGGGCTCGGCCTCTACGCCGACTCGATCTTCGGCCTGATCGCGGTGATCAACTCCTACATCGGCATCCGCCAGGAGCTGAAGGCGAAGCGCACTCTCGACGAGCTGGCGGTCCTCGTCGCCCCCCACGCCAAGGTGATCCGCGACGGCGCCACCGCCAGCCTGCTGGCCGAGGAGATCGTCCCCGGTGACCTGGTCGAGATCGCGCCCGGCGACCAGCTCGTCGCCGACGGCGAGGTGAGCGGCTCGCGCGGGATGACCCTCGACGAGTCGATGCTGACCGGCGAGGCCGACGGGGTGCGCAAGGAGGCCGGCGACCGGGCGCTCTCCGGCTCCTTCTGCATCAGCGGCTCCGGCAGCTACAAGGTCGACGCGGTGCGCGAGGACAGCTACGCCGGCAAGCTCGCCGGCGAGGCGCGCGCCTTCCGCCACCCACCCTCGCCGCTGCAGGGCGAGGTCAACCGGGTGATCGTCGCCTGTGTCTACGTGATGGTTCCGCTGGCAATCCTGCTGGTACTAACCCTGAAGCTGCGCAATACCGGCATCGAAGAGGCGGCCCAGACGGCCACCGCCGGCCTGGTCACCCTGGTGCCCGAGGGCCTGGTCCTGCTGATGAGCGTCACCTTCGCCGTGGCGGCGGTGCGCCTGGCGAAAAAGGACACCCTGGTGCAGCAGATGAGCGCCACCGAGAGCCTCGCCGCGGTCGACACGATCTGCGTCGACAAGACCGGCACGCTGACCGACGGCGAGCTGCGCCTGATCGGGGCAGAGGTGGCGGAGGGGGTCAACACCAGCGCCGCCCACGCCGCGCTCGGCCGCTTCGCCGCCAGCGCCGGCGACCGCAACCGCACCCTCGAGGCGATCGGCGAACGCTTCCCCGGCGAGGCCGGCCGGGTCTCCGGCGAGGTCCCCTTCTCCTCGCAGTGGAAGTGGAGCGGGCTGCGGATCGACTCCGCCAGCTACGTGCTCGGTGCCCCCGACGTGCTGAGCGAAGCGGGCGCGCTCACCCTCCCCCCGGGGCTCGCCCGCGTGCTCGAGCGCGAGACCGCGGCCGGGCGTCGCGTCGTCGCCTTCGCCGAAACCAGCGAGCCGCTGCCGTCCAGCCCCGGCGAGCAGCCACCGCCGCGGCTGGCGCCCGTGGCCCTGGTCGTGCTGGAGGAGACGTTGCGGCCCGACGCGGCCGAAACGGTCGCCCTGATGCGCGAGGAAGACGTCGAGCTGAAGCTGATCTCGGGCGACGCGCGGGCCACCGTCACCGCGGTCGCGGCGGCGGTCGGCGTGCCCGCGGACGCCGGCGTGATCGAGGGCCACGAGCTGCCCGAGGACCCCGAGGAGCTCGCCGCGGTCGCCCAGCGCAACACGGTCTTCTGCCGGATCAAGCCGGAGCAGAAGCGCGACCTGGTCGCCGCCCTGGCCGCCTCCGGGCGCTACGCGGCGATGATCGGCGACGGCGTCAACGACGTGCCGGCGTTGAAGCGGGCGCGGATGGCGGTGGCGATGGGCTCTGGCGCCCAGGTAACCAAGGGCGTCGCCGACGTCGTCCTGCTCAAGGACGAGTTCGCCCGCCTGCCGCAGGCGGTCGGCGAAGGCCGGCGGATCGCCCGCAACGTCCACCGGCTCGGCCGCCTCTACCTGACCAAGACGGTCTACGCCGCCGCCCTGATCGTGCTCGTCGCGATCCCCGGCTTCGCCTTCCCCTTTCTCCCCCGCCACCTCACCCTCGCCGCCTTCCTGACGATCGGCATTCCCTCCTTCGTACTCGCCCTGGCGCCCTCGGACGGGCCGCTCTACCGCGGCCGCCTACTGCGAGCCCTCGCTGCCTTCGCCGTGCCGGCCGGGCTGGCGACAGCAATCGGCTCGATCCTCTCCTTCTTCCTCGTCGACACCGTCTTCGGCGGCAGCCTCGCCGCCGGCCGCACCGCGGCGACGACGACCCTGATCGTTCTCGGCCTCAGCTTCGTGCTGTTGCTCGAGCGCGGCCCCGGCCGCGAGCACATTGCGATCCAGAGCTACATGCTGGCTATGGTCGCCGGGCTCGGCGCCCTCTACGCGGGAATCCTCGCGATCGGCCCCCTGCGCAGCTTCTTCGAAATGGACCTACTCAACTCCGCGCAGTGGTTCCTCGCCCTGCTCTCGGCGGCGGCCGGCCTGACGCTTGCCAGCGTGCTCTGGAAGCTGCCGTTGATCGAAGCGTGGGAAGCGGCGCCCGATTCGACGGCTGTCCATGGTGACGGCACCTGAGGCCCGCCGAGGGTTCCTCCCCAGGCCGCTTCGCGGGAGTTCCTGGGGAGGAACCCTCGGCGGGCCTAACGCGGCGGCAGCACGAATTGGGAGACGATCAGATTCGCGGCAAGCTTCGGGTCAGAGCTCTCGCGCAGGCGCTCCATGCGGACCTCGATCACGACGGTGCTCTTGCCGGCGTGCAGGGGCGTGGCGACGGCGACGATCTCATCCCCCGGCAGGCCGGCGGAGAAGACGTTGAGCTTGAGCTCGATCGTGGTGAAGTTGTGGCCCGGCGGGATGTTGCGGAAGGTCGCCCAGGCGGCGACGGTGTCGCCGAGCGCGGTCCAGACGCCGCCGTGGACGTAGCCGCCGGGGTGGAGGTGGCGCTGGTCGACGACGATGCGGCCGCTGGCGAGGCTGTCCTCGATCTCGAGCGGTTCGATGCCGAGGTCGCCGGGGAAGCTGCCGCCGATGAAGCCGCGCACGTTCTCGGGCGTGAAGAAAGACCCATCCGGTGTCGCCGAGCGCTCGCTCACCGGGCGCCCGCCAACTCGTAGGCGCCCGGCACCAGCTCCCGTGTGCGGCGGCGGAAGGCACTCCAGGTCCAGGGCCAGTTGTTCGGGTCGTTGCCGTTCTCGTCGACGTACCAGTTGTGGCAGCCGCTCTGCCAGACCGTGCCGGCGAGGGCGGCGCGCAGCTCGCGATCGAAGTCCTCGGCGGCCGCGCGAGTGACCTCGATCCGGCTCGCACCGGCTCGCTCCATCTCGCGCAGCGCCGCCAGCAGGTGACCGACGCCGCACTCGATCGTGTTCACCACCGAGCCGCTGCCACCGTTGGTGTTGGGCCCGTAGAGCAGGAACATGTTGGGGAAGCCGGGCACGCTGAGGCCTAGGTAGGCGCGCGCGACTTCGGCCCAGGCGCTCTCCAGAGACAAGCCGTCGCTGCCCGTGATCTCCATCGGCGCGACGAACTCGTGGCTGGCGAAGCCAGTGGCGAAGACGATCGCGTCGGCGGGGCGCTCGACCCCGGTCGCGTCGCGGACACCGCTCGGTGTCACCCCGTCCACCCCCTCCGCGATCAGCTCGACGTTGTCGCGGGTCAGGGTCGGATACCAGTCGTCGGTGAGCATCACCCGCTTGCAGCCGAACTCGTAGCTCGGCGTCACCTTGCGACGCAGCTCCGGGTCGGAGATCGCGGCGCTGATCTGCCGCACGCCCAGCATCCGGAACAGCGGCAGCAGCCAGCGACGGCGGGTGAATGCTGCCGCGGCGAGGTCCTGAAAGGCGTAGACCCCGGCCCGGTCGAGTCGGTGGAGGAAGGGGAAGCGGCGGAAGGCCGCGCGCAAGAGGCCCGAGTACTCGTGGTCGCCCTTGGCGAGGGTCCAGCCGGGCGAGCGCTGGTAGACGTCGAGCTGGGCGACTTCGGGCTGGATCGCCGGCCCGACCTGGATCGCGCTGCAGCCGGTGCCGATCAGGGCGACGCGCTTGCCTGCCAGGTCGACGTCGTGGCGCCACTCGGCAGTGTGGAAGACGGGGCCCCCGAAATCCTCGAGACCGGTCAGCGGCGGCACTTTCGGCACCGAGAGCTGACCGCAGGCGGTGACGAGGACGTCGGCCTCGTGTGGTCCGGCGCTCGTCTCCAGGCGCCACTTGCGACTCTCCTCGTCCCACTCGGCGGCCTTCACCTCGGTATTGGTGCGAACCCGATCGAGGACACCGAAGCGCCGCGCGACGCCCTCGATGTAGGCACGGATCTCCGGCCCGGGCGAGAAACGCCGCGACCAGCTGTTGGGAGCGAAGGAGAACTCGTAGAGGTGCGAGGGGATGTCGCAGGCCGCGCCAGGGTAGGTATTGGCGCGCCAGACGCCGCCGACCCGATCGCCCTTCTCGAAGACGGTGACGTCCTCGTAGCCCTCGCGCTTCAGCATCACGGCGGCACCGACGCCGCCGAAACCGCCGCCGACCACCGCAATCGAGGGCCTCTCACTCAAGGCCGAAGCCCTTCAGCCCATTGTCCCCAAACGGTTCGTCGCGCTCGCGCACCGCCTCTTTGAAACCGGCCTCGGCGGCGCGGCGGACGAAACCGTGGCCCTCCTCGGTGTGACGGGCAACGCCGTCGAAGAATGTGCCGAGCAACTGCGTCTGGTGCAGGCCCTGGGCGTAGAGGCCCTGGTTGACCAGCATCTTCATCATCACCAGCTGGTTGATCGGCATCCGCGCCACCCGCTCGAGCAGCCGCTCGAAACGCTCGTCGAGCTCGGCGGCGGGAGCCGCCTCGGTCGCCAGGCCCCACTCCTCGGCCTCGGCGCCGGTCAGCGAGTCGCCGGTGAGGAGCAGCCGCTTGGCCCGCATCGGCCCGACCCGCGCGGCCCACATCGCCGTCGTCGGCGAGCCCCAGACGCGCGCCGGTGGGTAGCCGATCTTGGCGTCATCGGCGATCACCAGCAGGTCCGAGCAGAGCGCCATGTCGGTGCCACCGGCAACGCAGTAGCCGTGCACCTTGCAGAGCACCGGCTTTTCGGAATGAAAGAGACTCATGAAGCCACGCACGTTGCGCCACATGAACTGGAAGTCGGTGACCGAGTCCCAGTTGGACTCCGGCATGTGATTGGCCCCGATCACGGCCGGGTCGAGCGGCGACCCTGCCGGCGCCTCCACCCCACCCAGCTCGCTCATGTCCCCCTCAGCGGAGGCAATCAGGTCATAGCCGCCGCAGAACCCCGTGCCGTTGCCGGCCAGGGCGATCACGTGCACCTCAGGATCGAGATTGGCCCGCTCGACGCAAGCCGCCAGCTCGGCCGGCATGCGGGGCGTGATCCCGTTGCCCCGCTCCGGCCGGTCGAGGGTGATGCGCGCAACCGGACCGTCGGTCTCGTAGGTGAGCGTCTCGAGATTCGTCATGGCTATTGCGCGGTTACCTGCCGGTGCGATCGCGGTGCTTGCATCCCGGCCAACAACAGGGCCGGCGCTGCCCTTCTTCCAGCTCTTCTCGGGTTCGCCGGATACGGCGCTCGCGGGTGGCCACACGCTTGGCGTCCTCGACCCAGCAGATGAACTCGTTGCGAGCCAGGGGAGTGATGTCATTCCAGGCAGCGAGCGCCGTGCCGTCGGCGACCAGTGCCTCGCGAAGATCGGCGGGCAATCCATGCACCACTCCACCGGGCACCCTCTGGCCGCTCATGGGCGGATGGTAGTGAGCGCGCGGCGCCAAGGATTCCGGTTGATCATCCGCGTATCCGACATTGCCCCCACTCCACCGGGGTCGATGTCGGATACGCGAGTTGAATGCCCCGGTCGTACCCGACGGGAGCGAGCAGGACCGGCCGGGCGCTCAGACCCGTTCGACGATCATCGCCTTGCCCTGGCCGCCCGCCACGCACATGGTCTCGATGCCGACCTGGTGGTCGTCCGTCTCCATCACGTTGAGCAGCGTGCCCATGATGCGGGCGCCGGTCATGCCGAAGGGGTGGCCGAGGGCGATCGCGCCGCCGTGGGTGTTGAGCTTGTCTTCGGCGATGCCGCATTCGTCCATGATCGGGATCACCTGGGCGGCGAAGGCCTCGTTGAGCTCAACCACGTCGACGTCGTCGATCGTCATCCCGGCCCGGTCGAGGACCTTCTTGATCGCGCCGATCGGGGCGACGCCCATCAGCTCGGGCTCGTTGCCGTAGGTGGCGGCGGTGACGATGCGGGCGCGCGGGGTCAGGCCGAGTTCCTTGGCCTTGGTGTCGCTCATCAGCAGCACCGCGGCGGCGCCGTCGTTGAGCGGGCAGGAGTTGCCGGCGGTGACGCCGCCGCCGCCGAAGGCCTCCGGCAGCTGGGAGAGCTTCTCCAGGGTCGAGGAGGCGCGCGGGCCGTCGTCCTTGGCGACCTCGGTGCCGTCGGGCAGGGTCACCGGGACGATTTCACGGTCGAAGAAGCCATCCTCCTGCGAGCGCACCGCCAGTTCCTGCGAGCGCTGCGCGAACTTGTCCATGTCGGCGCGGCTGACCTCGTACTTTTCGGCGACGTTGACCGCGGTCAGGCCCATGTCGATGTAGGCGTTGGG